>SAMEA3387483__coassemble_2133_pt1 | contig 12792 bp, 8 predicted proteins | sample SAMEA3387483__metabat2_high_PE_007 | metagenome-assembled genome bin SAMEA3387483 (sample SAMEA3387483) | Felis catus | biome: Faeces | place: United Kingdom | collected 2012 | reverse complement strand
TCGGTCATGTTGTCGGGATCGAACGACGTCAGCGTGCCGTCCACGTCAAAAAAGAGCACGGCGGAATCGGGGCACGCATCAATCATATGGGTTCCTTTCGGGGGCGAGAGTAAACGAAGTATCCATCATATAATGGAGCGACGCAACCAGAGAGGTCACCCATGGAATTTTACGCAAGCTGCCCCGAGGGCTTTGAGTCCGCACTCGCCGATGAGCTTAAACGCCTCGGGCTTTCGCATGTTCGCCGGCTGAAGGGCCGCGCTACATTTGAGGGCGAGCTCGAAGAAGGCTACCGCGCCTGTCTGTGGTCGCGCCTGGCGAGCCGTGTGTTCGTGGTACTCGGGCGCTTTGAGGCGCAGGACGCCGACGAGCTGTACGATAGCGTTTACGACATCGCCTGGGAGAACATCGTCCGCCCCGGCGCCACCATTGCCATCACCGCCCGCGGCGTGACCGAGCAGCTGCGCAACACGCGCTTCTCGGCCCTGCGCGCCAAGGACGCGCTGTGTGACCGCCTGGCCGAGAACACGGGCCGTCGCGCCGACGTCGATGCCGCCGACCCTGACGTTCACCTGCTGCTTTCGCTGCGTCAGCGTCGCGCGAGCATAAGCCTGGACCTTTCGGGCGACCCGCTGTTCAAGCGCCTGCCGCCCGCGGCGACCCGTGCCGGCGAGGGCGCGCACGTGTTGCGCCCCGACTACGCCGCCCTGGTGCTGGCGCAGGTCGGCTGGACCGCACTGTGCGAGCGCGAGCTGACGGCCGACGATTACGAGAATGAAGCCCTTCCCACGCTAATCGATGCCTCGTGCGCCGGCGGCGGCCTGTTGCTGGAAGCCGTGAACATTCTGACCGACCGCGCCCCGGGCGCCGCACGCGAGCGCTGGGGCTTTGAGGGCTGGCAGCTGCACGACGCCGCCCTGTGGGAGCAGCTGCTTGCCGAGGCGCGCGAGCGCGAGGCGGCAGCGCGCGAGCGCCAGGCGCGCATCGTGGCCGTAGACATCGACCCCGCCGCCCGCAAGACTGCCGAGCGCATGGCCAAGTGCGCCGGCTACAAGCGTTTTGTCGACTTTTGTGCCGCCAAGCCCGCCACCGTGCTGGACCATGCGGGCGCCGTCGCCGGTGCCGCCGTGGTCGCAGACATCACCGAGACCCCGCTTTCGCTCATGCACGACGCCATGACGCTGGTCGGCGAGTTGCGCCGCGCGCCCGAGCTCGCTTCGGCACCGGTCGCCGCGCTCACCCGTGACGGATTGCTGGCCCGCGCGCTCCACGCCGAGCCCGAGCGCTCGATCGCCGTCATGCCCAATAACGAGGAGGCGGCACTTGAGGTTTGGCCCTCGCTCGACCACGCCGCTGCAGCGTTTGAGGCTGCGACCAGCGCAAACACCGAGGAGCAAACCGCAGACGCCGAAGACGAAGCCGCCGACACCCTCATGCCCGAACCTACCGCCACGCTCGACTTGAGCGACGGCAGGCCGCTGCCCGTGCTCATCCCCGAGTCCGAGCAGTTCGCCAACCGCCTGCGCAAGAATGCCCGTCTGCGCCGCAAGTGGGCCAAGCGCGAGGGCGTGAGCTGCTACCGCGTCTACGATGCCGACCTGCCCGACTACTCCGCCGCCATCGACCTGTACGAGGGCTGCCCGCAGACGCCGGGCCGCTGGCTCGTCATCGCCGAATACGCCGCACCCAAGACCATCGATCCCGCGCTGGCCCAGGCCCGCATGCTCGACATCTTGGCCATCGCACCGCGCATCCTGGATGTTCCGGCCGAGCATGTGCACGCCAAGGCCCGCATGCGTTCGCGCGGCGGCTCGCAGTACGGCAAGCAGGGCGCCGGCAAGGGCGGCTCGGGCGAGCGCGCCAACATCGCGCACCGTCGCCTGCCGCTCATCGAAGAGGGCGGCCTTACCTTTGCCGTCAACTTTGACGACTATTTGGATGCGGGCATCTTCCTAGACCACCGCGTCACCCGCAACCTGGTGCGCGAGCACGCCAAACAGGCGCGCCGCTTCCTCAATCTATTCGCCTATACCGGCACCGCCACCTGCTATGCGGCAGACGGCGGCGTCGAGGAAACTGTGACGGTCGACCTTTCCAACACCTACCTGGACTGGGCCGAGCGCAATATGCGCCAGAACGGCTTTGTTGGTCCGCAGCATCATTTTGTGCGCGACGACGTGCTTGCCTGGATTCGCGACCAGCGCCAGACGCGCAACCGCTGGGACCTGATCTTTGTCGACCCGCCCACGTTCTCGAACTCGTCCAAGATGGGCCGCCGTACCTGGGATGTCCAGCGCGACCATGTTGAGCTGTTGGCCGGCGTATCGCGCCTGCTCGCACAGGGCGGACATGCCATCTTTAGCTGCAACCTACGTGGATTCCGCCCCGAGACGCGCAAGCTCGCGTGCGCGGGCGTCGTGCTGGAGGACATTACGACGCAGACCATCCCCGAGGACTTCGCGCGCAACCAGAAGGTGCACCACTGCTACATCGTGCGCCGCCTGCCCATCGAGGACGCCATGGCCGAAGTCGGCTTTAGCGCCGAGGAGATTGCCGAGCGAACCGAGGAGCTGCGCAGCCCCGAAACCCGCAAGCCTCGCGCAACGGCGCCCGCGCACGCGCAGGCCGGCAACGGCAAGCCCAACTTTGCCGGCAAGCCCTCCCCCGCCGGCAAGCCCAAAAAGAAAAAGTTCTACGCCAGCAAGCCCAAGGGCAAATAACGAAGTTGCGGTGGAATAGTTCTTAAAAATGCCTGGCAAAGGCCTAAACAGGAACTATTTCACCGCAACTCATATTGGGATGGCGGATGCCGACCTATCCCTGGATGACCAATCGGTAACCAATACCCACGTGCGTCTGGATATAGCGCGGATGCGCGGAGTCGGACTCAATCTTCTTGCGCAGCGTGCCCATAAAGACGCGCAGGCTCGCCAGGTCGCTCTTAGTTGCCGTGCCCCAAATCTCGTGCAGGATAAACTGGTGCGTCAGTACCTTGTCGGCGTTGTGTGCCAGCAGGCACAAGAGCTTGTACTCAATCGGCGTCAGGTGCAACTCCTTACCATCCATCGTGGCGATGCCGGCATCAAAATCGATATGCAGCTCACCGGTATCGAACGAGCCCTCGGAGACAACGCCGCCCGTTTGCGCATACGAAAGGCGCCTGAGCGTCGTGCGAATACGCGCGAGCAGCTCCTCGACCGAAAACGGCTTGGTCAGGTAGTCGTCGGCGCCGGCATCGAGCGCGCGAATCTTGTCCGCGTCCTCGCTGCGCGCCGAGACCACGATGATCGGCATGCCCGACCATGCGCGCACCGACTCCACCACCTTGACGCCGTCCATATCGGGCAGGCCCAGATCGAGCAGCACAATGCTCGGTGCCTGCGATGAGGCGGCGGCGATGGCGGCATGGGCAGTCTCAACGGCCATATGACGCAAGCCATGCGCCTCGAGCGCGGCAACGATAAGGTTGCGGACAGCGGGGTCGTCCTCAACGACCAAGACAAGCGGTTTTACGGCAGAGTTCGGCACAGCGCTACTCCTTATCAAACGAAACATCGGCGACGGGAAGCTCAATCGTAAAGACCGAGCCGTGCGGGTCCGCCGCGGCAACCTCTATGCTACCGCCATGCGCCAGCGCAATGGAGCGGCAGAGCGAAAGCCCCAGGCCCACACTACGGTGGCTGTCGGCCAGGCCATGGTTGGCGGTATAGAACGACTCAAAGATGCGTTCGCGATCCTCGGGTGCGATGCCCGGACCATCATCGGCCACCGAGCACGCCACGCGTCCATCGTCGACGCTAATCGAAATCATGATATGGGAGCCTGCGGGCGTATAGGTGATGGCGTTGTTCACCAGATTGACCACCAGCTGCACCATCAGGCGCGCATCGACGTTGACGAGCGCCGGCTCATCGCACGCCACCACCTTAAGGTCGTGCTCGCGCACGGCAGGGTTCACGTGGCGCAGTGCCTCCTCGACGATATCGTCCATGAGCTCGAGCGTGGTCGACAGGCGCATACCGCCACCCTCGAGCTTGGTGATGGCGAGCAGATTCTCGACGGTGGCGTTGAGCCACAGCGCATCCGAGCGAATGGATAGAAGCAGGCCGCGGCGCGTCTGGGCATCGAGCACCGCGGTGCCGGTCGAGCCCTGATCGAGCAGCACGTCGGCATTACCCGAAATACTGGTAAGCGGCGTGCGCAGATCATGCGAGATGGAGCGCAGCAGGTTGGCGCGCAGCTGTTCGTTTTTGGCGAGCACCGCCGCTTCCTCGCGGGCCTCCATGGCGCGGGCGCGGTCGAGCGCCAGCTCGCCTTCGCTCACGATGGCATCGGCAAGCGTCCGCTCCTCATGCGTCAGCACGTCGGGCTCGGCAACGATAGCCAGCACGCCCACCACCGAGGCGGGGTCGCCCGAGCGCGCGAAGCCGTCGCCTGTGCGAACCGTCAGGTAGATGCCATAAAACGCCGAGCCGCCATAGGTGGCATCGAGCGGCGTTCCCACATAGGCGGACGCCGAGAGCCGCGGCGGCATCTGCGGCGCCAGTTCGTGCACCGGTGCGGCATCGCCCACGGCCGTGTATGTCGCACGCGGCAGCAGGTCATCGCCCTCGGCGTCGGCGCTGTACCACACGACCGGACAGCCCGAAAGACGTGCCAGCTGCGTTGCCATGGCATGGACAATCTGCTGCTGATCGGCGCACCGCTGCAGCATGCGGTTGGTCTCGAGCACCATATGCGTGCGACGGTCGCTGGCGGCGGCCTGTGCCAAGGCACGGCGCAGGGCCAACGCAATCGAGCTCGACACAAGCGAGACCACGAACATGATGAAGAACATGCCGGGATAGCCGCGGTCGATAAGCGACAGCGAGTAGCGCGGGTCGACAAACAAGAAGTTGTAGAGCGCCACGGCGGCAGCCGTGCTCAGCAAGCAATACAGGCGACTCCAGGTAAAGAATGCGCACAGCTGAACGGCGAACACATAGACGATCATGATGCTCGGCGCGAGACCCGGATGGTCGAGCAGCGCGCCCACAATCGTCGCCGCGACCAGCAGCCCCACCGATACGCAGGCGTCATACAGAGGAGTGCGGCGCGTCAGCGTTGTGCGCCGCCACCAAAAGCTATCGGCAATATCGCCGTCCGTACGGACGTCCATCAGTGCCCCGCCCCTCTCTCAAAAACAAAAACCACCACAAAGGGACAGGCACCTTTGTGGTGGTTTCCCTTGTGGTGGTTCCAAGTGTAAAGCCTTCTACGACCGGCGGTCGCTAGACAAACAGCACGTGCGCGAGCAGGGCACACACGCACGCCGCTCCAAATACCAGTGCCACGATCGAAATTACGCGATCGGCCATATCCATGTTGGCACGGTTCGTCAAAAACCGATCTTCGGCGGCGTCAGCGCGTGCCTCACGTACCAGCTCGGCAACCACCTCGCGGCCATCAAGCATCCTTGCATCCATGTTTGCCTCCCCGGTCTCAATCTTGTCCATCGAAAACCAACTCCGTGCAACCCGTCGGCGCCTACGGCCGCTCGTTGGGGGCCAGGCGCTGCATCTTGTTCACGGCCTTGAACTTGGTGAACAGCGGCACGTACTCAAAGTTCACGTTGGAGTTCTCCAGGCCATACCAACGCGCAGGCGTGCCGGCGGCGCGGCGGATGATGTACTTGAGCGTGATGGCCGTACGCTCGCGCGGCTCCACATCGCTTTCAGGCGCCAGAAGTTTACGAATCAGGACGAACTTGAACGTACCGATATTGCCCGGATCCTTGTAGACCGAGTAGTCACGCGTCTGCGCCGGCAGCTCGCCGGTGGCGGCCAGGTCCTGAACGATCTGGCGCAGGTAGGCATTGACACGCTGGTTGATCTTGTAGCCCAGGTACAGATGCACTCGGAACACGTAGTCAGTGCCGAACGTCTCGACCGAATAGGCAAAGGTATGCGGCTCGTCCATGGTCTCGACATTCACGAACCACCAGGCGCGAGCGCGCTTGGGATGCTTGTCCAAGATCGAGTAGACGATATCGCGGTCGATGTAATCGGTATGGGTGTCCTTGGTCAGGTACACGACGTTGTCGCTCATGCGCTCGTAACGGTCGTCGTCACGCAGGCGCTTGAGCTGCGGCAGGTAGCTGCGCAGCGGCAGCAGCGTAAATTGGCGCTGCTCAACAGCCGTACCATTGTACCAGCACACCATAACGCCCATGATGAGCATGGCCATCAGAATGGTGAAATAGCCACCGTGGAAAAATTTGGTAAGCGAGCTCACAAAGAAGAAGCCCTCGAGCATGAGGAAGAACGCAACGAAGATATACGGGGCGACCTTAAGGCCGCGATCAACATGCAAATAGAAGAAGAGCAACAGCGTCGTGCACATCATGGTCAGGGTAATCGCCAAGCCGTAGGCGGCCTCCATGTGCGCCGAGCTCTGGAACAGCAGCACCACGATGACGCAGCCCACAAGCATGACGTTGTTGACCATGGGAATATAGAGCTGACCCTTGGTCTCGGCAGGATAGAAGACCTGCATATGCGGCATGAGGTCCAGGCGACTGGCCTCGGACACCAGCGAGAATGCGCCGGTGATGAGCGCCTGCGAGGCAATGATGGCCGCGACGGTGGAAAGGCCGACAGCAAAGGGACGCAGGCCCGGGGTGAGCATCTGGTAGAAGGGATTGAGGTCGGCGATACCCATGAGCTCCGGGTTGCCGGCGTTGTTCATGAGCCACGCGCCCTGGCCCATGTAGGACAGCAGCAGGCAGCACTTAACGAACGGCCAGGTGGCGTAGATATTGCCGCGACCCACATGGCCCATGTCGGAATAGAGCGCCTCGGCACCGGTGGTGGCAAGGAAGCAGCTGCCCAAGATCATGATGCCCGCATGGTTGTTGGGGCTCAACAAAAAGCCGATGCCGCGCAGCGGGTTGAGGCACAGCAGCACCGCGGGGTGCTGGAAGACAAAGAACAGACCCGTACCGCCCAGGAACAGAAACCACAGCGTCATGATGGGGCCAAAGGCACGGCCGATCTTGGCCGTGCCGATGCGCTGCACCAAGAAGAGCACAATGATGATGGCAAGCGTGATGGCCACGACGCGGCCCTGGTCGTCACCAAGCACGGCATGGACCGCCGGGATGGTGCGCAGGCCCTCGATAGCCGTGGTAACGGTAACGGCAGGCGTCAGGATGCCGTCGGCGAGGAGCGCCGCCCCGCCCAGCATGGCGGGGATGATAAGCCACTTGCCGCAGCGCTTGACTAGGCTGTACAGGGCAAAGATACCGCCCTCGCCATGGTTATCGGCACGCAGCGAGATCAGCACGTACTTGATGGTCGTCAGCAGCGTGACCGTCCACACGACAAGGGAGAGCGCGCCGAGCACGAACTCCTCCGTGACGCTTCCGATGCCGCCGTTGCCGGCAACGAGCGCCTTGGTTACATACATAGGGCTGGTGCCGATATCGCCGTACACCACGCCCAGCGTGACGAGCATCGCCGAGATGCTCACAGGAATCGCAGCGTGCGAGGCTGCCTCCTTGGCCTTTTGTTCCATAAGCCGGTTTCCTCCCAACTTTAGTGTTCGAAGGGATTATAGGTAATCGGCCCATGTTTTAATGCACTGTTTTCCCAGCTAGATAAACATTTATACAGTCTTTAGGCTACCGCGGCGATCTGGAATGTGACAAAGGGACTGTCCCTTTGTCACATCTGCTACTTGCCGAGCCAGTTTTTGAACCACCACTCCATAGAGCGGCTCATCTCGGCCATAAAGGGACTCGTGTGCTTGCGGGTATAGATGTCCACGACGCGCTCCCCCACCTCGCGGGCATGCGGGCGAAACATCGCATCCATCTCGGCCACCTGTGCATCCATGGTCGCGGCATCCGCGCGGCAGTAGCGCTCCTCGTGCACCAGGTTCACCACGGAATGCGCAATCGCCGGGCGCTCTTTGCGAGGTGTGCCGATGATGAGCATCGACAGCGGCATAGTATAGGGCGGCAGATCGAGCAGCTCGGCCACTTCCTCGGCATTCTCGACGATATCACCGATGTAGCAGCTCCCCAGGCCCAGGGCCTCGGCGGCGACCACGGCGTTTTGCGCAGCGATCACGGCGTCCTGGGCCGCGATGGCAAAGTCACCCAAACCCGGTGCACGGCGGGGCGCCTTGCCCGTGCGCTCGACAAACTCGGGCTCAAAGCAGCCCACGTGCTCAAACAGATCGATCCACTTGGCATAGTCGACCACAAATATAAGTGCCCAGGGCGCCTTGGCGATCATGGGCTGGTGGTCGCACAGGTCGGCCAGACGATCCAGCGTAGCCTGCTCGCGAATGCTCACGATGGAATACATCATCATGGCGCCCGCCGACGGCGCGCGACTCGCCGCATGCAAAATTGCCGCCCGCTGCTCGTCGGTCACCGCCACGGGACGGTCGTCGTCATCACGCGCGAAGGCACGCGTGGAGGAACGGTGCTCCAACGTGTCCAGCACCGCATTGCCCGTCGTCTCGACCGGATAGCCGCCCGCGTCCATGCCAGCGTCCACGTCACCCGCACTCGTCATACAAGCCCGTTCGTTCATCGCCTCATCCTCGCCAATTCTTTAAGAAGCCTTTACGTTTCCGTGTAATTCCCGTCCATTATCGCGCAGGTCGCCACTACATTGCGCCACACCGTCACACGTGCGCGTTAATATGGCTGGTTGTTGTGCGCAGACACCAATTGCAGCGCATATCTTGGTAACAATCGGGTAAACCCCCGCTTTCGTACGTTTTAGTTTGTGAGGAGTCTCAGCATGTTCGCTGCCGCCATCTCGCTCGTCGGTCTTGCGGCGACCGTCTACCTTGTCTTGCGCGAGGCCAAGGCCATTCGCGCTCAGTCGGGCACCGTTGCCAAGGGCGCCTTCGCCTGGAGCGTCGCCTTTGGCCTGTTCCAGCTCTTTTTGACCGTCTGGGGCGCTATTGGCCTCGTCGCGCAGAACGAGCCGCTCGCCTTCGTGATGCTCATCCTGACCAACGCCATCCTCACCGGCTGCGCTTGGGCCAGCATCGCCCGCGACCGCATCGCCCCGCGCGTCTTTGCGTTCGCCGGGCCCGACGCCCCCGCCCCCACCGGCAAGCTCGCCCGCCTGCGCGGAGCCTTTGTGGGTAAACCGCTCGTCGCCGCCGTCCTGTGCCTGCTGCTCGCCGGCGTCTTTGCGCTGCTGGGCATGGAGGTCTCGTCCAACCACGACTTTACCTGGGTCTACCCCCTGTGCATCCTGCTCGAGTGGGCCATCATCACCACGCTCATGGTCGGCCTGTTCTTCCTGTTCCAGCGCCACGGCGCAGCCCCCGCGGTCTTGGCCTTTGCCCTCTTTGTCCTGGGCATTGCCGAGTTCTTCGTCATCACGTTTAAATCCATGCCCATCCAGCCGGGCGACCTTTCGGCCATCTCCACCGCCGCCGCGGTCGCCGGCACCGGCTACACTTTCTCGATCTCGCTGTTCTGCGTGCTGTCCATGGGCTTTACCGCCATCGCCATGCTGCTGTGCGAGTACGCCGGCCTGGTGGCACCGCACCGTCAGAAGGGCGCCGCCAACGCCAAGCGCATGCTGCTCACCAACCTGCTCGTCGCCGTGCTGTGCCTGGGCGGTGTGACCGCACACGTCACGCTCATCGACTACTACAACACCCTCGGCATCACCGTCTACACCTGGCGCCCGCTCGAGAGCTACTGGCGCGAGGGCTACCTGCCCGCTTTCATTAGCGCAGCGCAGTCCATCAAGCCGCCCAAACCCGCCGACTACTCCGTCGACGATGCCAAGGCCACGCTCAAAAAGTACGCCAAGGCCTATGACAAATCCGACGCGGCTAAGAGCGATGAGCGCGCCGCCGCAAAGGAGCAGTTCGACAGCGAGAAGCCCACGGTCATCGCCATCATGAACGAGACCTTCTCGGATCTGTCGATCTACCAGAACATGCGCGCCGGCTACGAGGGCCCGCAGTACTTTAAGAACCTGTCCAACTGCCTCAGCCGCGGCAAGCTCTACGTGAGCGCCTACGGCGGCGGTACCGCCAATACCGAGTTTGAGTTTATGACCGGCAACTCCATGGCCAACCTGGGCTCGGGCGTGTACCCCTACACCATCTACAACATGGAAACGACCGGGAACCTGGCAGAGCAGTTCAAGTCGCTCGGATATTCCACCACGGCCATGCACCCCAACCACGCCACCAACTGGAACCGCGAGAACGTGTACAAGGACTTTGGCTTTGACCGGTTCCTGTCCATCAACGACTTCCAGGGAGCCGACACTCTGCGCGGTATGGTGACCGACCAGGCGACCTATGACAAGATTCTTGAGCTGCTCGATCAGAACGCCGATCCTCAGTTCATCTTCGACGTGACCATGCAGAACCACTCGGGCTACGACACGGGCCTGCTGCCGGTCGACAAGCAGATGCACCTGAACATCGACACGACCGATCTGGACGCCAAGACCGTCGAGGACGGCACGCTCTCCGATGTCGACGAGTACGTCTCGTGCATCGAGCAGTCCGACCAGGCGCTGCGCTACTTCCTTAACGCCCTGAGCAAGCTCGACCGCAAGGTGGTCGTGGTGTTCTGGGGCGATCACCAGCCGTTCTTCCCGTCCAAGTTCAACGACAAGTGGTTTACCGGTGAGGACGACGCCACGCATCAGGAGCGTCTGTGGCAGACCGACTACATCATCTGGGCCAACTACGACGTTGCCGGCTGCGACCAGACGAGCGAGGTCGACGACCTGTCCACCAACTACCTGTCCACGCAGCTTATGCAGCTGATCGGCGCACCCCTCTCCGACTACCAGAAGGCGCACATGACGCTGCGTGAGTCGCTGCCCGCCATCAACTCGGTGGGCTACGAGGACGCCAGCCTGCGCTGGGCGCTCTCCTCCAACGTCACCGGCGACGACGCCGCCGCAGCAGCCGCCACCAAGGCGCGCGAGGATTACGCCAAGATGCAGTACTACGAGATGTTCCGCGACGGCAAGAACGTGTACACCGAGCACTTCCAGACCGAGGCCAACGAGACCGACCCCAACTTGGCACCGGGTACGACCAAGATCAAGTAGCGGGTCACTCATAACTGGTTCGCCTGCCCGGCGGCGCGGAACGTAAGGTTCCCTGCTCGGACAGTCCTGCTCGCACGGAGAGCACATTAAGTGCTCTCCGGCTCGTGCGGAACTCGCGATGAACCTTACATTCCGCGTCGCCGGGCAGACGCCTCGGTGTTGAAGCGCGGCTTGTCATGGAGACACCTGCTGAACATATATAAGTTGAAGGCCACGTCTTGTGGCCTTTTTTGCATCCGGAAACCGTGTCCCAGAATTCTTGTCTGGAATGGGATGCAGTTTCCGCTTACGGCCCCGTTGGGAAACTGCATCCCACTCCGATTGCAAATTCCGGGTCGCATTTTCCACCAGAGCCCTCAACCGGAAACCGCATCCCATTCCAAAGGCAAATTCCGGGACACACTTTCCGAAACCCCATCCATCCGGAAAGCCCGTCCCACTCTGAATACATCCAGCGAACGCATGCGAGTGTGTCGTCCAGGACGGTCTCGTCATCGGGGTAATGGAAAATGTCACCCCAAACGCCTGCCACGGTTGCGCCTACAAGTGTCAAGAAAAAAGCCTCGAGAACTTCGAGGCTTTCACATTTGTATTGTTTTGCACGAAGGATCGCGGACGGCGAAGCTACTCGCCCAGCACGGCCTTCTTGGCGGCTGCGGCCATGTTGTCCAGGTCCTCCTTGGTAGGATGGTCCTTTGCGGCAACCCAGTTGTCGAGCAGCATCTTAAATCGGGCGTTGTCGGGATCTTGCTCGAGCATGGCCTCGTAGCGCTGCTTGACCGCAGGGCCCATCTTGCCCTGACACATCGCCCAGCCCGCAAGCTCGGCTTCTCCAGCCAAATTGGAGGTCACGCGGTCGATAATCTGCTGGTAATAGCTCTGATCGGCCCCAAAGCCGCAGGTGCCAAACAGGAAGACGCGCTTGCCGTGCAAAGCGGAGAGCAACGCCGCGACCGAAGGCGTGCACGCGCCCTTGTCGCACCAAAAACCGACGAGCACCGTGTCGGCCGCGCAGGCGCCCTGCGCCTCGAGCGCAACCTGATCTGCATCCGCATCGTCGCTCAACGCCGCGGCATGGACAAACTCAACACCCGCAGCCTGCAGAGTGCGCTTGATCGCACCCGAAACCATCCTGGTATTACCGCTCTTGCTGTTAACCACCAAAGAGCACGTCATAGTCACGTTGCCTCGTATCCCCCAAAACTAAAGCCACTAATGCAATTTATTAGATGACTATCTTAGTACTAACGTGACAGATGTAAACCACCGTCTGTCGATTGATTAATTTGCCCCACGGGCTTGCTTACTGGGCAAACTGGCTGCGGTAGAGTTCGGCGTAGAAGCCGCCTGCCGCTAGCAGCTCGTCGTGCGTGCCGCGCTCGATAATCTGGCCGTCGCGCATGACCAGAATGCAGTCGGCGTTGCGAATCGTGCTCAGGCGATGCGCCACGACAAAGCTCGTACGGCCGGCCATGAGCTCGTCGAATGCCGCCTGCACCTGCAGCTCGGTACGCGTATCGATGCTCGACGTTGCCTCGTCCAGCAGCAGAATCGCCGGATCGGTGAGCATAACGCGCGCAATGCACAGCAGCTGTTTTTGACCCTGGCTAAACGTGCCGCCGTCCTCGCCGATGACCGTATCGTAGCCGCCTGGCAGCTGCACGATAAACTTGTGCGCATGCGCGCGCTTGGCAGC
>SAMEA3387483__coassemble_2101_pt1 | contig 13135 bp, 8 predicted proteins | sample SAMEA3387483__metabat2_high_PE_007 | metagenome-assembled genome bin SAMEA3387483 (sample SAMEA3387483) | Felis catus | biome: Faeces | place: United Kingdom | collected 2012 | reverse complement strand
CGGCAAAAAAGCCGAGCTGGTTTACGACAACGATGGCATTCCGACTAGCCTTACCTACTACGTAACTGAATCGGTCGCAAGCGGAACCGGTACAACCGAGACTCTTAAAGCGTGTAAGGCTGATATCTGTAAGGCTGATGTCAATGGTGCCATTGTGGCTTGCGGTGGTACTGGTGATTTGAAGCTTATCAATCTTTACAACAACGGTCACCTCAAGCTTGAGGGCGGTGCTCTTACCCAGAAACAGGGCGATCACGTCGGTAATCTGGTTTATGCCGAGAACGGTTCGACCGTTATCATGGATGGCGGTTACATCTGCGGTGCCGATACGGGAAACTCGGGCGCCGGTGCCGGCATTAAGGTGTCAAAGAATGGCGTCCGTCGGTCGACTCTTAAAATAACTGGTGGTGTAATCGCTGGCAATAGTGCTCCGAGTGGCGCTGGCGTTTTTGCGGAGGACTACGTTAATGCCTCCGATGCGAATAAAGATAACGAATCTACTAAGGGCAACCCTACAGTCGAGATGACCGGCGGCATAATTACCGGCAACTACACACGCGATTCTGTCGACGGCCTTGGCGGTGGCATCTTGGCTTCGGGCGGCAGTGTGACCGTTTCTGGTGGCTATATCACTAACAACAAATACGCTAAATTCTGTGGCACGGATGGCAATGGTTGTCATGGCGGCGCTGGGCTTGCTGCCAATAACGGCGCCCATGTCACCATTTCTGGCGGCCAGATTACTGGCAACTATTCCGAGGAAGCCGGCGGTGGCGTTTATGTTACCGATGTTGGTCGACAAGGGCAGCCTCGCAAGGATACGGCTTGGCTCAACATTACGGGAGGAATTATTGCCTCTAACGTGAGCTACCGATCTGAAGGTGCCGGCATCCGAGTGGGCCAGATGGTTGACGCGATGATTAACGGCCCTAAAGAAAGTAACGGCACTAAAGAAAGTATAGTCTACATCACAAACAATCACTGCATGTCTCGCTTCGACTGGGGCGGCGGCGGCATCTTTGTTCAGGGCGATTCAAACACTGCATCTAATGCGGGTAGGTTATTTGTCTATAACTCCTATATAAGCAGTAATGAGGCCGGTGGCTATGGTGGTGGCGTTGCGGTTTGCCCGACGGGTAAGACTTTGGTGACAAACACCGACGGCACGGCGATTTTTGGCAATAGAGCCGCTGACGCGAGCAAGCAATATGACACGACGTACGATTCAGCTAATAATGCGGGCAATAACGGTACGCCCCATCTTTCTGGCGGCGGTCACGGCAAGAACCAAGATATTGTTGCCTACAATAAAGATGTATTTCGCACGAACGGCCATGCGGATTTCTTCCTTGCTGCAACGGGACACAGCGATCCAATCGCAGCGGTGATTGGCAAGATGCTTGGTGGCGGTGACGCCAAGTTTTCGGGAAGCATTGAACTTGAAAAGAAGATTAGTATTCCGGCTAATGGTGGTGTTCAGGTCAAGAATAGTATCGGCTTGTCTTCGGGTGTTAATGCCGGAGATGATGCTGCGACGGCTGCGCAGGGTCTTGCCACAACCTTCATCACTGGCAACTATTCCTGGAACCATGGCGGCGGCATCATGTCGAACGGCGGCCTGTACTTGGGTCAGCCAGCAGATACGTATGTTTACCCGAGCCTTAAACTGAAGGCGACCAAGGCGTTGGACGGCCGCGACCTCAAAGATGGGGAGTTCACCTTTAGGGTTTACCGCAAGGATTCGAAAGATCCTTTCGCTAATGGGACATTCAACCGCGACGTTTGCATTGAGGTAGGAACTGCAAATAATGATGCAAGCGGTAACATCACGTTTAACCTTGGTGAACAGTTCGCAACGAGTGGCACGGATGGTACGATTACATATTACCTAGTCGAAAATGCCGGAAGTGTTTCCGGCATCACATACGACCCCGTCGTGTACGAGATTAAGGTGACAGTCGAAGACCAAACGACTGTGCTCATATCTGTTCCGACTCGGGACGATCCGAACAAGACCATAGAGCTCAAAATCCATAACTACAAGATCAAAAACGTGAGCGCGGTCGAGCATCCCAAGGGCGAAACTGACTTCCAGAACGTTGCCGTGCAAGCAGATGCTACTGAGGGCTATTATTCGATTGTCGGCTCCGACGGGAGAAAGACCTTCACCAATAAGTACATTCCGTACACCTCCAGCGGCTCCTGGACTCCTAAGGCGACTAAGGTCGTTAAGGGTGGCGAGATGAAGGAGTTTACGCTCGAGTTTGCGGATAACGAGAACTTGACGGACGACAGCGTCAAGACCGTCTCGACCACTGCCGGTGGTGACAATCCTAAGACCCTGGGCTTCCCCACGATTACTTACACGCTTGACAGCTTGAAGCAGAGTGATACTGATGTTCCGGGCCGTGGCGCTTCCAAGACCTTCACGTACTATGTGCGCGAGAAGGACGATAGCTCGATTTTCTCGCATTACAAGTTCGATAATTCGGTCTACAAGTTCACGGTTGTTGCAACGGACAATACCAATGGGAACATCAACTGTGAGGTGACCTACATGAGGGGGACCGTTGGCTCCGGCGGTGAGTGGGTAAGCGCCGAGACCGAGGGCCACAAGTTTCCCGACACTACCCCCACCTTCACCAACACCTACTCCACCTCTTTGCCCCTTTCTGGTATGTCGGGCGTCACTCTGACGTACCTTGCCGGCGCGGCGGCGCTTTGCGCTGCTGCAGCCTGGATGCACATTCGTCGCAAGGCGAATGCGAAGGGAGGTGAGCGTCGTGAATAAGAAAGTTTGCTCCTTCCCGATCTTGTTTGCGCTGCTTGCCCTCCTGATCGGCACCTGCGCGGTTGTGTTCCCCGCTTCCGCGCAGGCCGCGCCGGCCTCGACCGGTTCCATCACGGTGAGCGGCACCGTGGCGAGCGGCTACGACGCCCACCAGATCTTTAGCGCCAACGTCGTCGACGGCGACAGCGACGCCAAGATCGCCACCGACCTCGCCTGGGCAAGCGACGCCGTGCGCGACGCCGCGCTGCCTGTGCTGCACAGCGCCGGCATGCCCAATTCCCAGACCACCGCGCAGGAAGCTGCCGAGTGGCTCAACAACGATTCCCACCTTACGAGCGCGCTGAGCGCACAGCTCGCTCGTTCCCTCCAGAGCTCTGGCGCCGAGCCTGTGGCCCTTAACGCGGGCACGACGGCCGAGCTGCCCTGCGGCTACTGGCTCATCGTTGCCGACGACGACGCCATCGTCCAGGGCGAGGCCGGCACCGCGCCGATCATGGTCCTGGTGGGCGGCAGTGCTGTCACCGTCAAGCCCAAGGCGGCGACGCCCAAGGTCCAAAAGCACGTGCTGGAGGACAGCACCGCCGCCTGGCAGAAGGCCGCCGACGCCACGGTCGCCGACGACCTGTACTGGCGCCTCTCGGCCACGGTCCCGGCGGGTCTTACCGCCTACGACACCTATACGGTGCAGTTCGTCGACACCATGAGTGCGGGACTCGACCCCTCCAAGGTGGCCGCGAGCATGCGCGTGTACGTGGCGGCGGGCGCGGACGGCGGCTTCGACGCGGTCCAGACCCGCAAGGACGGCCGCGCCGGCACCGAGCCCGCGAAGGGCTGGACCGACATCACGGCCCAGTGCGCCACCAAGGTAGCGGCCGACGGCAAGACCTTCACCGTGCGCACCGGCGACCTGATCGCCGCGCTCGGCGGGGCCGACGCCTCCACCGCGGGCGCCCGCGTGGTCGCCGTGTACAATGCGCCGCTCAACAGCGCATGCAACCACGGCATTGCGAAGGGCAACCCCAACGAGGTCTACCTGCGCTACCCGCGCTCTCCCTTTGCCGATCAGTCCGGCGACGCCGGATTCACCCGCACGCCGAGCGATGACGCGTGCGCTTACACCTGGGATCTCGCGCTCACCAAGCGCGGCAGCGACGGCGACAAGCCGCTTGCCGGGGCGGTCCTGAGCATCGCCGACGACCGCGGCCGCACGCTGGCGGCCGATGGCGCGTGGGATGCGGAGGGCAAGGCTACCGTCACCACGGGCGAGGACGGCCGCGTGGCCGTCTCGGGCGTGGACTCGGGCAAGCTGGAGGTCCGCGAGCTCAAGGCGCCCAAGGGCTACACCGCCTTTGAGGGTACGCGCTCCGTGACGGTCAAGGCCGAGGGCCTGGACGTCGACCAGGTGGCCGCCGCCAAGCCCAAGCTCACCATCACGGCCGAGTCGCCCCTGCGCGCCGACAGCGCGGACGGGTCGACGGGCAGCCTGGAGGCGTCGCTCATCAACACACCCACCGGCACGCCCCCTAGCATTTTCACCGGAGGCTTTATGCCCTCGACTGGCGATATGGCAATGTTCACCGCGGCCGCCGTTGCGGTCGCCGGAGCCGCGCTCATCGTGGTCGCGCTCCTGGTCAAGCGGGGAGGTGGCAGCCATAAAGAGTAGCTGGCAGCCCCACAGAGAGCGGGGCTAGACGTAACGAAGCAGATGCTTAGAAACAGACAGATGATGACCGATTGAATGAGAACCAACCGGAAAACGGATGAAAAGAGGATGAGCATGAACAAGAGCATCGCACGCCTGGCAGTAACCGCCGGCCTCACAGCAGCGTTGAGCTTCGGCGGCGTCATGGCCCCGGTGACCATGGCGTTTGCTGAGGAGGGTGCCGCCCCCAGCTATTCGCTCACGATTAACCAGGACGCGGACAATGGCCCCACTTCGTTCAAGGCGTATCAGATTTTTACTGCTGACGTTATGGACGGAACGTCCGGTAAGGTTACGTCCAACGTTGAGTGGGCGAGTGATGACGCAAAGGATGCGGTCCTGGACGAGCTTGTTAAAAATAACGCCCCTGGAATTACCAAAAAATCGACCGCTTCTGATGTTGCCGACTACCTTTCCAAGATCACTAATACCACTAATACCACGAGTTTGCCGCAGGGCAGCATCCTTAACAAGATTGCCTTGGCTGTAGAGAAGAGTGTTACCGCTACGGGCAATTCCTTTGCTGCCGGTCACACTTTCACCACTAAGAGCGCCGGCTACTACCTGTTCATGACCGATACCGGCTCGCTCAATACGAATGAGAAGCAGACCGGTACCTCGCCGATCTTTGCGGTCGTGGGCGGCGACGCAGTGAGCGTTACCGAGAAGACGAGCATCCCGACCGTGACGAAGCAGATCAAGGACGATGCTAAGGACGTCGGGTGGCAGGACAAGGCGGACTCCCAGATGGGTCAGACCGTTCAGTACAAGCTGACCGGCACGGTTGCAAGCAATGTCGACACGTTCGGCACCTACTATTATGAGTTCTACGATGAGCTGTCTGCCGGTTTGACTGTTGATGAGTCCTCTGTCAAGGTCATGATTGGTAAGACTCCGATCACGCCTACTTCTGTGACCGTGTCTGGTCCCGATTCAAATGGCAAGACGGTCTTGAGCGTAAAGTTTGAGAATCTTAAGGCTGCCGCCGGGGCGGCCGGTGTCACTGTTGACGAGAACACAAGGGTCGTTGTCAGGTACAGCGCCAAGCTCGACCCGAATAAATCCCAGCATGTCGTTGTCGGTGGCACGGGTAACTCCAACACCGTCAAGCTCATCTACTCCAACAACCCTGGCCACGATACCAAGGGTGAGTCTCTGTCCGACACCGTGCGCAACTACACCTATGCGCTCAAGCTCGTCAAGAAGGACGCGACTGATGAGAATAAGAAACTTGCCGGCGTAAAGTTCACCATCTGTGCCACTAATCCCGACGATACTGCATCCAAGGGCATGTATGTCAAGGATAATGGCTCCCTCGATAAGAAGCCTTATGAGTTCACGACCACCGACTCCGGCGAGATTAACGTCAAGGGCCTCGATGCCGGCACCTACACCGTCAAGGAAACCCATACGCTCGCCGGCTACAACGCCATCCCCGATTTCACCTTCACCATCAAAGCCACTGGCCTCGACAAAGCAGAGGGCGTGGAAGAAAACAAGCTCACGGTCAAGACGAGCACCGCGGGTTCCAATTTGGTCGAGGTTGACACGACCAACACGGACAACGGTACTGCTGCTTTGATTGTCAAAAACAAGCAGGGCTCCGGTCTCCCACTGACCGGTCTCAATGGCGTGACCTTCACTTGGATCGCTGGCGGCGCGGTGCTGTGCATTGGCGTGGCGCATCTCATTCGTAGCCGTAAGCAGGCTGAGGAGTCCGAGCAGGAGTAGCGCTCACTCACCCATCCCTTTGGCAGGTGGGATGTGATGGCCATGAGACTTGCGGACACTTTTCTCGTCCATCCACGTTCTTGCTTTGCCATTCTCTTTTCGGGGCAGACTCCGCAATGGAGTCTGCCCCGTTCTTTGGGATAACGCAGCCAGCCTCCATCGTCCGATGCGGGCACGTTCGTCATCGCGTTTCTTGACTCGTATGAGGTTCGGTTTAAGGTCCGTAGGCGCACGCGCGGTGCGGACGGTGGACGGCATTTGCGCCGAAAGCGCAAATAAGAATGCCCGGGGTTAGAGGCCCGGGCATTTAACAAAACCAGAAAACTAGGCCGCCCGCGCTCTCGTACACTTACGCGGGATGCGTCGTTTTCTATTGACATTGTATCCCGAATCGCCCCGCCGATTCGGGACATTTTGGAAACGCAAATGCGGGCCCATACTCGCGCTGCGCGATGCCGCCAGGCTGCGTTGTCCGGCGCGGAAGCTCGCAATTCGGCTATTATTTGTTTAGACAACTTGAGTTGCAAAGGAGTGACCGGTGATGGTGCAGGGCGCCAAACACATGAAGAGCAATAACGCCGCGGCCAACGGCGGCTCAAGCCCTCAGCCCAAACCTCAACCAAAGCCTAAGCGCCGTCGCAAGCGGCTGCCGCGCTGGGCCGACCGGCTCATCACCATCGTCATCATCCTTATTGGCGTGGGCCTTATGACCTGGCCGTGGATCTTGGACCGGCTCGAAGCCTCGGGCGTGTTCAACCAGATTAGCACGGTGTCCAGCACCGTGGACGCGCTGTCTGCCGAGGAGCGCGAGCGCATCCTGCTGCAGGCGCGCTCCTATAACGAGCAACTGGCGGGCGAGGCCACCGAGCTTCCCGCCGACCAGATCGAGCCTTACACTCAGCAACTTATCTTTGACCGCGACCCCATGATGAGCTGGGTCGATATCCCCTCAATCGACGTGAGCATGCCCATCTACCACGGCACGAGCGAGGAGGTCCTCATGGCGGGCGTCGGCCACCTGGAGGGCACGAGCCTGCCGGTGGGCGGCACCTCGACGCATTGCGTGCTCACCGCGCACTCGGGCATGCGCAACCTGAGCATGTTCGACGACATCCACTCGCTGGAGCCCGGCGACCTGGTGCTGCTGCACACCATGAACAAGACGCTCGCCTACAAGATGGTGGACTCCGAGGTCGTGCTGCCCGAGGAGATGGAGTCGCTGACCATCGAGCCCGGCGCCGACAAGGTGACGCTCGTCACCTGCACACCCTACGGCGTGAACGATCATCGCCTGCTGGTGCATTGCGTGCGCACCAAGCACAACAAGAAGGATGTCGACAAGCAAAAGTCGCTGGCCGGCCGCCACTGGGGCAAGCGCGAGTTTGCCGTGCTCATCGTGGTCGTGGCCATTGTGCTGTTGCTGCTGGACATCGTGATCCACGCGGTCCGCAAACGTCGCAAGACCAAGGCCTCGGCATAAGACATTCTCCAGAGCCGCCGCAATGGGGACGGGCGCCTTTGTGGTAGTCGGGGTTTCTAAGCCGTTCCAACCGCCGCTCTCGTTACGTTTTCGCTGCATTTGGGTAAAGCACCTGCTCCAAGCGGCGTTGCCTTGTATACTAGAGCGGTTTATCTGTTATGCGGAAGGGAGCGCCTATGGCACTCAGCGAGAAAGACGTGCGCGGCATCGCCGAGTACGCAAAGATCGCACTGACCGATGACGAGCTCACCCAGATGACGTCCTACCTGAACGACGCCGTCCAGATGCTCGAGCCCGTCTTGCAATATGACTTGCCCGACGTGGAGCCCACGTTCCATCCTATCGGAAGCCTGTCCAACGTGATGGGCGATGACCTGCGCGAGCCCGAGCGCGACCTGCCGCTCGACGTCGCGCTCGAAAACGCCGGCAGCGCGCGCGACCGCTACTTCCGCGTGCCGTCCATTTTGGGAGAGGGGGAGAGCGAGTAATGGCGCTAAGCTTCGATTCCCTTACCGCCGCCCAGATCGCCGCGGGCGTTACCGCCGGCGACTTTACCGCTACCGAGGTGGCCCAGGCCTCCCTTGCTGCCATCGAGGCGCGCGAGGGCGGGGTCCAGGCATTCCTGCAGGTGGCGCCCGAGCTCGCGCTCGAGGCCGCCGCGCGCGTGGATGCCGACCGTGCCGCAGGCAAGCCGCTGCCCCCGCTTGCGGGCGTGCCGCTGGCCATTAAGGACAACATGAACCTCGTGGGCACGCGCACCACCTGCGCTTCCCGTATGCTCGAGGACTACCAGAGCGTCTACACCGCTACCTGCGTTCAGCGCATGCTGGATGCCGGCTGCCTGCCCATGGGCAAGGCCAACATGGACGAGTTCGCCTTTGGCAGCTCCACCGAGAGCTCGGCGTTCCGCCGCACCAACAACCCCTGGAATACCGAGCGCGTGCCCGGCGGCTCCTCGGGCGGCTCCGCCGCAGCCGTCGCCGCGGGCGAGGTCGCGCTCTCGCTGGGCTCGGACACCGGCGGCTCCATTCGCCAACCGGCGTCGCTGTGCGGCGTGGTGGGCTTTAAGCCCACGTATGGTGCTGTGAGCCGTTACGGCGTGGTCGCCTTTGGCTCGTCGCTCGACCAGGTGGGTCCCTTTGGCCGCACGGTCGAGGATGTCGCGCTGGCCATGAACGCGCTTACCGGCGCGGGCCACGATCCGTACGACTGCACCAGCCAGGATTGCGCCGTCGACTTCACCGAGCATCTCAACGACAGCATCGAGGGCAAGCGCGTGGGCATCATCCCCGCGTTTATGGAGGCCGAGGGCCTGACGCCCGAGGTCAAGGCCGCCGTTCAGTGCGCCGCCCAGGAGCTGCAGAACCAGGGCGCCGAGCTGGTCGAGGTCGACCTGCCGCACCTGGACGCCGCCATCGCCGCCTACTACGTCATCGGCCCGGCCGAGGCGTTCTCCAACCTGGCCCGTTTTGACGGCATTCGCTACGGCTATCAGGAGGAGGGCTGCGCCAACCTGTCCGACCAGAGCTCGCTCTCGCGCGCCAACGGCTTTGGCGCCGAGGCCAAGCGCCGTCAGATGCTCGGCGCCTACCTGCTGAGCTCGGGCGTGTACGACAAGTATTACTATGCCGCGCAAAAGGCCCGCACGCTCATCACGAAAGACTACGACGCCGCGTATGCCAAGGTGGACACCATCCTCATGCCCGCCTCGCCGCGCACGGCCTTTAAGTTTAGCGAGATCAGCGACCCCACGCAGATGTACCTCTCCGACCTGTACACCATCTCGCTCAACATTTGCGGCAACGGCGGTATCTCGGTGCCGCTGGGCCTGGGCGAGGACACTCAGCTGCCCGTTTCTGCCCAGCTGGTGGGTCCGGCGTTTAAGGACCGTCAACTGCTCACGTTTGCCCGCGCCCTGGAGCGCGGCTTTGCCGATGCCGCCACGGGTGCGCCCGCGCTTTCCGTCGCGCCCGATTTTGCCGGGAAGGGAGGCGAGCTGTAATGAAGGAGCTTTCCGAGGTCCTGCAGGATTGGGAGGCCGTGATCGGCCTGGAGATCCATACCGAGCTCACCGCACTCGATACCAAGATGTTCTGCAACTGCAAGCTCAGCCACGATGACGAGCCCAACGCCAACGTGTGCCCGGTATGCCTGGGCCTGCCCGGTGCACTGCCGGTGCCCAACAAGCGTGCCATCGAGAGCATCGTCAAGGCGGGTCTGGCCACCAACTGCGAGATCCAGCGTCACTCGATGTTCTACCGCAAGCATTACTTCTATCCCGATATGGCCAAGAACTTCCAGACCACGCAGGGTCCGGTCGCTTTTGCCATGTACGGTCACCTGAATCTGGATGTGACCGGTCGCGGTGCCGCCGAGCGCCCCGACTGCGCGTTTGGTGAGGCCGAGGCCCAGAGTCTGGCGAGCGCCTCGGCCAACGCCGAGGGCCTGTCCAGGTCCATGACGTCGACCATGCGCGAGGGCAACCAGCGCGCCGGCCATCTGGCCAGCTATGACGCGTCCAACCTGCAGATGCCCGAGCGTCGCGAGGACGGTTCCTACACGGTGCCCATCCGCATCCTGCGCATCCACATGGAGGAGGACGCCGCCAAGATGGTGCACGTGGGCGGTGCCGAGGGCCGCATTACCGCCGCGGCCGAGTCGCTCGTCGACTACAACCGCTGCGGCACGCCGCTGATTGAGCTCGTCACCGAGCCCGACCTGCGCACGCCCGAGGAAGCGCGTCTGTTTATGGAAAAGCTCCGTCGCATCTTTGTGACGCTGGGCATTTCGGACTGCTCCATGGAGAAGGGTTCAATGCGCTGCGACGGCAACGTGTCGCTGCGTCGCCGCGGTGAGACCAAGCTGGGAACCAAGACCGAGCTCAAGAACCTCAACTCGTTTAAGAGCCTGCACGATGGCCTTGCCTACGAGATTTGCCGCCAGGCCGAGGTGCTCGAGGAGGGCGGCATCATCTATCAGGAGACCCGCCACTGGGAGCCCAGCCGCAAGCGCACCGTGGTTATGCGTGTGAAGGAGACGGCCGACGACTATCGTCTGTTCCCCGATCCCGACTTGGCGCCCTTCGATCTGGACGACGAGTTCATCGACCGCTGCCGTGGCGAGATTCCCGAGCTGCCCGATGCCAAGCGTGCCCGTTTTGAGGCCGATTTTGGTATTAAGGCGGCCGATGCCGAGCAGATCGCCGGCGACCCCGAGTTTGCTGACTTCTTTGAGGCCGCTGCTGCCGGTATGGCCGGCAAGGAGGCCCAGACGGTCGCAAACCTGCTGGTGAACGAGATGATCGCCTACCTTAAGGGCGTAGGCGTGTCGCTCGCCGAGTCCGGTATCGCGCCGGCTCAGGTGGCGGCACTCGCCAAGCTACTGGCGACCGATGCCATCAGCTCCAACCAGGCTCACGAGGTTTTTGAGGCCATGGCCCAGACCGGCGACGATCCCAACAAGATCGTCGACGAGCGTGGTATGCGTCAGGTGAGCGACGCCGGCGCGCTGCAGCCGATTGTGGACGAGGTGCTGGCAAACTGTGCCGATCAGGCGCAGCAGTATCGTGACGGCAACCAGAAGGTTATCGGCTTTTTGGTGGGCCAGTGCATGAAGGCGAGCCGCGGCAAGGGCAACCCGAAGCTCTTCAACGAGTTGCTGAGAACGTCGCTCTCGTAGCCGCGAGGCCGTGGAAGCCCCGAGTCGCCGGGGTATTTCCTCCAAATTTCAAACAGTCCTATGCAAGACGAAGGCCACATTTAGTGGCCTTCTTTGCATGCGGAACTCATTTGGAGCAAACACCCCGGCGACTCGGGGCTTCCACGGCCAGACGACTCGGCCGTTCGGGTCAGGTAGGCTGAATGGAATTTGGTGAATGAGGGTGCCGATGGCGCCCTCATTTTTTGTGGATGTGGCGCAGGGACGGTCCCCTTGGTTACATCGCGTCCCAAGATTTCCAAAAAGTTAACCTTTGTTGAACTTAATAGTTAGATAAACTAAACTATTTTCCAAAAGTGTGCTCGAGCACACTTGTTTACTCGGGTGCTGAGGCACCGTGCCGCGTCCAATGCGGCAAAAGGGAGAAGCAACATGAAGAAGTCGACGTTCAATACCCTGCTTGTCGGTGGCGGTTTTCTGCTTGGCACGGCCGGCATCAAGCTGCTCGCCAGCGCTCCGGTAAAGAATGCCTGCGTGCAGGGCATCGCGTGCGGCATGCGCATCAAGAACTGCTAACCAGGACATGGTCGAGCAGGCCAAGGCTAATGTCGACGACATGGTTGCCGAGGCGGCCTACATCACCCAGAGCGAGGCCGCCGCGGACAACGTAGCCGAGTAGCGCTCCCAGGCACAAACTATGAGATTCTCGATTATCAGCGAGATCCCCGGCAGGACCCGCCTCCAGTTGGCGGGTCCTGTGCCAGAGAGCGATCTCGATGCACTTCTAAAGCTCAGCGGTGAAATCGATGGTGTGCGCAAGGTGCGCGTCTACGGCCGCATCGGCCAGATGGCGCTCGAATACGACGAGCCGCGCCGCGATGCCGTGCTGGCCGCCGTCGGTGCGCTCGACGCTCAGGCCATTGCCGACGCAAAGACGGGTTACGTGATGCAGCTTGAGCCACGTAAGCACAAACTCGTTATGGACCTGGCGACACTCGTCGGTGCCCATTACGCACGTCGCTGGTTCTTGCCCACGCCCCTGCGTGCGGTGTTTGTCGTGGCCGGTTACATGACCTTTTTGCGTGCCGCCCTCCGTGAGCTCGCGCAGCCGCGCCTGACCGTTCCCGCGCTCGATGCTTCGGCAATCGGCATTTCGTTCGTCAAACGTGATGTCGACACCGCGGGCCAGACGATGTTCCTGCTCAACGTGGGCGAGCTGCTCGAGGCTTAGCGCTCCATCGCGATTACGAGGACAACTTGGTACTCGCCGCGTGCAAGCGCGCAGGTTGATTACTTGGTGACCAACGATCGCAAGCTGCTCGAACATGCTGATCTTGCAGCAAAGACCCCGCGCCAAATGATGCCGATTCTTGTTTTGGCCGAACGCGGCGGCGCGGCTATCGGTTGACGCGAACTGTTTGCGGGCCTCTTGGACGACGATGCGCCAAGGGGCCCGCGCCTGCTATTTACAAAAGCTCGGCCTTAATGGCGGGACTTTCTGCGAGCTGCTCGGCTGCCTTTTCGTCGGAGCTGTCGAGTGCTGCCAGACTGCGGTAGACCCACTCGTTAACCTGGGTGTTCTTGACGCCTGCGGTCTGCATAAGGGCGCCTACCTCGCGGATTGCTGCGAGCAGATCGGCTTTGGGACCCGCGAGCTCGACCTCGATGCCGTGGTAGGCGGCCACGCCGCGGTTCTCACTCACGTGGTCGATAAAGCCCTCGACGGTCTCAAGCTGCTGGGCGAGAGCCGCATCATCGTCAGCGTCCAGCGCGA
>SAMEA3387483__coassemble_1378_pt1 | contig 41596 bp, 31 predicted proteins | sample SAMEA3387483__metabat2_high_PE_007 | metagenome-assembled genome bin SAMEA3387483 (sample SAMEA3387483) | Felis catus | biome: Faeces | place: United Kingdom | collected 2012 | reverse complement strand
CGTAATGCCTTGAAGGTGAAGGGCCGCCCTTATGGACGACTCAGACTGTAATGGGTTGCCGCCTTCCGTCCGGCACGGCATTGGTAGTCAATTTGGGACGGGGCTATTTTAGCTACCCCTATATATCGGTTGAGATTCATTCGGCCTAATTCATTCACCGTCAGCCAAAGGGTAGCTAAATAGCCCCGTCCCAAATTGACTACCCCGGATGTCCGGTTAGGCGGCCGCAGCAAAATTATCCCGCCTAAAATGAGCTACTTTTCAACTTTAACTTTTTGAATCGTGCAATGGCCGATACCCGTGAGGCGCACGATCTGCTTGATCGAAAAGCCCTCGCTTTTGAGCTTACGGATACAGTCATCACGCACGCCCTTGGGCAGAGCGTTGAGATGGTGAGGCTCGTATGGTTTGAGCAACGCCTGCGCAAACTCAAGCGCGTCAGTATCACTCACATGAGCGCCATAACGGAAGCAATAGCCATTGGGCTCGCCCGAGGTGCTAAATGCAAAAAATCTCTGGGAATTCCCGAGCAGCCCGAGCACGCAATCAGTCTTACAAATTCCCGGATAGCCCATATACTCGCCAAAGCTGCTCCAGCGATAGAGCGAAGCAGTGCCAATTCTGGCTTTCGCAGGGTTATCGTGAATGTAACGAACGCAGTTGAGCAGCTGATCATCATCGAGAATCGGCACACTCTTAAATCGATCCTGGAAAACAGGACCTCTCCTGCCTGTCTTAGAATTGAAATACATGGCATACGCCGTCGTAATCGAATGCATGCAATCGCTCAGGTGAGCATGCCCGTCATCTAGCAACAAGTGAATGTGATTATCCATAAGGCACCATGCGATGACATCCACTTTGAACTTCTGGCATTTCGAAGCTATCAGTCGAATCAGATAGAGTCGATCGTCAGCATCCTCAAATATCAGCTGACCACCACAGCCCTTTTGGACGACATGGTAATAGCCGTAAACAGAGATTTCCCGCGCGGTCCGAGTCATACGCATCTCCTCCTCTACAGATAACAAATACGTTACCCGAGTCGGAAAGCTAAATATCACGCAATGAACCGCAACTCGCTTCTATCGGCGGACGGTAGGTAGTAGCTAAAAAAGCCCCGTCCCAAATTAGCTACTTTGGGCAAAAAGAAAGCCGGGCAGGTGCGGAAAACCGCAACTGCCCGGCGATATGCGTAAGGGTAGCTAAACCCCGTCTCAAATGAGCTACTAGAGGAGATTGAGGGGGAGCTGGGGGGCGTCTCCCCAGAGTTTCTCGAGGCGGTAGAAGTCGCGGGCTTCGGGAGTGAAGACGTGAACGACGACCGAACCGTAGTCCATGAGCATCCAGGTCTTCTGCTCGCGACCCTCGATGGAGAACGGGTGCTCGCCGCAAGCCTCGGCGACCTTCTCCTCGATCTCGTCGACGATAGAATCGACCTGGCGGTTGTTGGTACCGGTGGCAAGCACAAAGTAGTCGCATACGTCGGAAAGCTCGGTCAGGTCGAGCACCTGAACGTCCTCGCCCTTCTTGTCGTAGGCGGCCTGCGCGGCGGCGCGGGCGACATCCTCGGCGGCGACACCGCTCGCGGACAGCGAGGCGGCAGTGCGGTCGGACGTGGCGGCGAAGCTCTTGTGCTCCACACCTTCAAGAATCTGCTCGTCGGTCATGGTCTCGTCGGCCATGGAATACCTCTTTCTAGACAGCCCGAGCTAGCGCAGCTGGGCGTAATGGTTGTAAATCGAAATAGCCGTGGGATAAAGATAGCGCCCGGACTGGATCACATAGACCAAACCCTGCGCAAAACAGGAGAAGAACAACTCGTCGAGCGACGACTCCCCCACCATCTTGCGCAGCGCATGGGCATAATCGCCGTGGCGGTTGGGTTCGATGGCATCAGCCACAAAGACCACCATATCGAGCGGCGTCATGTCGCAAGCGCCCACGGTGTGACGGTCGACAGCCTGAAAGACCGCCGGCGACAGCTCGGGAAAAAGCTGCGGAAGTTCATAGGCGGCAACAGGGCCATGCAAAAGCGGCGTCGCGGCGGAAGGAGAGCCGGCAATCTTAATGCCGTAATGCAGAGCGCGCGTGACCAGCTCGTCGTCGGAGAGCACTTTGTCCCAGTCATGGATCAGTCCGGCGGCAGCGGCATCAAAGCGGTCAACGCCGTAGACCTCGGCCAGATGAAGTGCGGTCTCGGCAACACCCAGCGAATGCACATAGCGCTTGCGCTTATCCTTCATGCGAACATCGAGCAGCTCTTGAATGCGCTTGAGCAGCGCGCGCTCATCGCCCTCAAACTGATCCTCTACCGACAACGTAGACCCCCATCACTCAAAATCTTCTTGGCCCAAATCGGCATATAGCCTGCGTTTGCGAATGTAGCCGAGCACGGACTCGCTCGTAAGATAGCGCACGCTCATACCGCGGGCAACTCGCTTACGAATGTTCGTCGAGCTGATCGCCAACGCTGGAATCTGAATATAGCGCACGTCGAACGGCAGCCCCGACTCTTTGATTCGGGCACGCGCCGTATCGATATCAAAGCCCGGTCGTGTCGCCGCAATAAAGGTGGCAAGCTCAGCGATTCGTTCGGCATCATGCCAGGTCACAATATCGATAATCGCGTCGGCGCCCGTAATAAAGTAGAGCTTTACCTGCGGCGGGTAAAAGTCGCGAAGGGCATGAAGCGTATCGGCCGTGTAGGTTACGCCCGGACGGTCGATCTCGAACCGACTCGCCAAAAAGGCCGGGTTCGCGGCGGTGGCGAGGACCGTCATGGCATAACGGTCCTCAGCAGGCGTCACCGGCTTGTCAAGCTTAAAAGCAGGAGAGCCCGCCGGCATAAAGAGCACAGCGTCCAAGTCGAGCGACTCGCGCGCCTGCTCGGCGGTCACCAGGTGCCCGTAATGGATGGGATCAAAGGTGCCACCCATAATGCCGAGCCTAAACTCCTGCCCGTCCTCTAGAGGAAGCTCGGGCAAACCGATTCCACCGCGCAGCGACATGGCTTACTCGCCCTCCGGTGCCTCGGTATCGCCCGCGGCATCCGCTGCATCCGTCGCATCGACAACCTCGACGCCCTCATCCGCAGCATCGGCCACGTCAATGGCTTCAACGGCAACGTCCTCGCCAGCATCCTCGAGCTCCTCGTACTCCGAGAAGTCCTCGGCGCCCTCAAAGTCAAAGGCGCGCTGGCAAATGCGGACCTCGTCGCCCGCACGGCAACCGGCCTTCTCGAGCGCATCGTCAACACCCATACGCGCAAACTTATGCTGCAGGTAAATGACGGCTTCCTCATTTTCCCAGTCGGTCTGAATGACCATGCGCTCGATGGCACGACCGACCACGCGGAAGGCACCGGGCTCTTCCTGGACAATGCGGAAACGCTTCTCTCGCTGCAGGCGACGGCGCTCCCATTCATCGTCGCGCAGGTCGACCGGCTCATCGGAGACCGCCAGCTCGGCGCGCAGCTTAGCCACCTGCTCACCCACGGCAAGCATCAGCGTGTTGAGGCCGGCGCCCGTCACGGCAGACACGGCAAAGAACATATGGCCATCGTCGAGCGCTGCGCGCTTGAGGTCGGCAATCTTATCGGCCGTGCCCGGCGCGTCGCACTTGTTGGCAACGACAATCTGCGGACGCTCCGAAAGCTCGGCGCCATACTGCTCGAGCTCGCGGTTGATGATGCGATAGTCCTCGACCGGATCGCGATCCTCAAAACCACCCGTCATGTCGACGACATGCATGATTAGGGCCGTACGCTCAATGTGGCGCAGGAACTGGTGACCCAGGCCCTTGCCCTCGCTCGCGCCCTCGATGAGACCGGGGACGTCGGCAACGACGTAAGAATATTCGCCGGCACGCACCATGCCGAGGTTCGGCACGAGCGTGGTAAACGGGTAGTCAGCGATCTTGGGGCGGGCGGCACTCATGCGCGCAATGAGCGATGACTTACCCACCGAGGGAAAGCCCACGAGCGCGGCATCAGCCATAAGCTTCATCTCGAGCTCGATCCAGTGCTCCTCGGCCGGCTCGCCCAGCTGAGCGAACGCGGGCGCGCGGCGCACCGACGTCACAAAGTGCGTATTGCCCAGACCACCGGCACCGCCGGGCGCCACGACAACGCGCTCGCCATCGTGAACGAGGTCGGCAATCTCGAACATCGGGGTCTGCGTCTCGGGGTCGAGCTCGCGCACCACGGTACCCATAGGGACCTTGAGAATCAGGTCCTCGCCGCTCTTACCGTTACGACGGGCACCCTGCCCGTGCGTGCCGCGCTCGGCGCGGAAGTGATGCTTAAAGCGGTAATCGATCAGCGAAGACAGCTGAGCATCGGCCTGGATGACGACATTGCCGCCACGACCGCCGTCGCCGCCATCGGGGCCGCCCTTGGGGACAAATGCCTCGCGCCTAAACGACATGCATCCGGCTCCGCCGTCGCCGCCGCACACGTTAATGCGGCTGATATCGGTGAACTGTGACAACAGAATCGCCTCCTACAAAAAAGAGGGAGACCCTTGAATCCTAAAACTCAAGTGCCTCCCACATATGTGCTCTATGAAGGGTGAATTACGCGTTCGCGAGCGGGCGTACGCTGACCCTGTGCTTGATACCCTTGTGGAACTCAACGGTACCGTCGACCAGCGCGAACAGCGTGTCGTCCTTACCACGGCCAACGTTCTCACCCGGGTGGATGTGCGTACCGTGCTGACGGACGAGAATCGTGCCCGTGGTTACCGTCTGGCCGGCATAGCGCTTCGTGCCAAGGCGCTGACCGCGGGAGTCACGGCCATTACGGGAGGAACCGAGTCCTTTTTTGTGTGCCATTGTGTATACCTACTCTTTCGTTACGAGTGTAATCTACTCGGCGACGGGAGCCTCGGCAACAGCCTCGGCCTCTGCCTTGACAGCCTTCTTGGCGCGGGACGTAGCCTGGACCTTCACGATCTTCAGCTTGGTGAGCTGCTGACGGTGACCCTTCAGACGACGATAGCGCTTACGCTTGTGGAACTTGAAGACCAGCTGCTTCTCGCCCTTGAACTGCTCAACGATCTGAGCGGTAACCTTGGCCTTGGCCAGCTTGTCGGGATCGGTGACGATCTTCTTACCATCGTTGAGGAAGATAACCGGCAGGGTGACCTTGTCGCCCTCATTGCCCTCGATCTTCTCGACGGTGATGACATCGTCGGTGGCGACCTTGTACTGCTTGCCGCCCGTGTTAACGATTGCGTACATGTTTACTTGCCCTTCATGCATCAGTTAGTGCAACAGCCGAATATAGTAGCAGGCGAAAATAACCCCGTCAACGAGTATGTGGAGCAAATCCACAAGTTCGCACAGGTATGGGGCTGACGAGTCGGCCCTCGTCGTCCTCGCATGCTTGATTCTGACGCTCGACATCGTAGGAGCAGATGGTCACGAGGTCTTGCATACCGGTGGAAACAATAGGTGCATCCACGCCCGGGGTCAAGCCCTGCAACAAAACATCAGCAGCGGAAAGCAAAATTTCCGGACGCATGGAGCCCTCGTTGTCGGCATGGGTGTCGACCATGAGCACCAAATGGTCCGGGCGCTCCCCCACCGTGAGCTCATAGCCCACGAGTGTGTGATCCAAATCCAAGCGCTTGCTCTTTTTGCCGCGCGCGTAGTCGATGCCATGGCCCGCGCGCAGCGTGTCGATCGCACGACGCACCTCCTCGGCGCTCACGGGCGCTTCGGGATCCAAGTGCAGGTCGATGCGATACGACAGGCGCGTGAGCTGCGCCGTCAACGCCGGCGTGCGCACGTCGATGTACGCCGCCTCGATGGGCGCCAGATCGGCCGGAGACGCCGCAGCCAGGCGCCCAAACGCCTCGTCGAGCGCCACGAACTCGGTCATAAACAGGTCATACCACTCGCAGGTCGACGACGTACCCACCGGTAGCGCCGAAGAAAAGCCCACGCGCATGTGCGGGGAGAAGCCCTGCGTGACGGCATAGGGAAGTCCCGCACGGCGCACGATGCGCTCAATGGTATGGATTACTTCGAGATGGCCCAGGTACTTAAGGCGATCGCGCTTGCCATAGCGAACACGAAGCCTAAAGAGCGTGGGGTTGTCGGTCAGGCGCTCACTCATGCGCGATCACCCATCAATACATTCTTGGCGTGGAGCGTGGGGCAGATCCCGCAGCCGGTGCACGACGTGCGGGTGCAGTCGGGAGTCGTGACGCCCTCGAGCGAGCGACGGTACTCGCGCTCGAGGAAGCCGCGCGTGCAGCCGGGGCTCACGTGCCCCCAAGGCAGGCGCCAGTCCAACTCGTAGGGCAGGTGCACGAGCTCATTGAGGTCGATGCCGTTTTTGGCAGCAGCCTCCTTCCAGTTATCGAGCGAGAAATGCTCTACCCATGCGTCAAAGCGAGAGCCCGAGCGCCAAGCATCGATGATGACGGGCGTCATGTCGCGACCGGCGCGGGACAGCGCGGCCTCGATGAGCGAAGTCTCGGCATCGTGGTAATGCACGCGGACGGCACGGTTGCGAACGCTCGTGACAAGCAGCTTCTGGCGACGCTTGACGTCGTCATAGTCGAGCTGCGGGCACCACTGGAACGGCGTGGCAGCCTTAGGGATAAAGACCGAAACCGAGATGGACACCGAGATCGAGCCGCGACGAGCCTTGGGCACCACGGAACGACCGAGCTCCAGTACGTGATCGGCCAGATTGGCGATGGCCACGATGTCCTCATCGCGCTCGCCGGGAAGGCCCATCATAAAGTAGAGCTTCATGCGGTTCCAGCCGGCCTCGAAGGCCGCCTTGGCCGCACGGTCCAGGTCCTCCTCGGTCACGTTCTTGTTAATGATGTCGCGCATGCGCTGGCTACCGGCCTCGGGCGCGAACGTCAGGCCGCCCTTCTTCTCGCCGGCGACCGACTCGGCCATATCCACGCCAAACGAATCCAGGCGCTGCGACGGAATAGACACGCGAATACCCGTATCCTCCAGGCGACGGTTGAGCCTGCCGAGCACGTCGCGAATGCAGGAGTGGTCGGTCGTGGAGAGCGAGGTCAGCGACACCTCGTCATAGCCGGTCTTTTCCAGACCCTGAATCACCGACGAGACGATCTGATCGGCCGAGCGCTCGCGCACCGGACGATACGTCATGCCAGCCTGGCAAAAACGACAGCCGCGGGCGCAGCCGCGCAGGATCTCGATAGACAGGCGGTCGTGGACAAGCTGCGCATAGGGCACGCACGACTGCGACAGCGGATTCGTGGCGCCGAAATCCTCGACGACGCGCTTGTAGACCACGGTCGGCGCATCCTTGCCCTCACGCGGCACGGTGTAGCCATGCGGCGAGCAGGGCTCGTCGTGACGAACCTCATAGAGCGACGGCACGTAGTTGCCGGCAATGGATGCAAGCTGCTCGACAATCTGCGCGCGCGGGACTCCTTCGTCACGCAGGCGGCGATGCAGCTGGCAGGTCTCGAGCAGCGATTCCTCACCCTCACCGATGAGGATGGCATCGAAGAAGGCCGCGTACGGCTCGGGGTTGTACACCGAGGGGCCGCCGGCGATGATGATGGGGTCGTCTTCGCCTCGGTCGGCCGCTAACAGCGGAATGCCAGCGAGGTCGAGAGCCTCGAGGAAGTTCGTCACCGCCATCTCGTGCGGCACATGCAGACCGACGATATCAAACGAAGCGACCGGCGCTGCACCCTCGAGCGAGAGCAGCGGAATACCCGCCTCGCGCATGGCATCACCCATATCGGGCCACGGCACATAGCCACGCTCGCAAGAGATGCCCTCGGCCTGGTTAAGGATGTTGTAGAGGATGGCGATGCCCTGGTTGGGCAGACCGACCTCGTACACATCCGGATAGATCAGGCAGCAACGGTAGTCGGCATCGGCCTTGGAAAGCGTGCCCCACTCGTGATCGATATAGCGGCTCGGCTTCTCGACCTTGGCGAGCAGCGGCTCAATTAAATGAAAACAGTCTTGGTATGCAACGCGCAACGGAAAACCCCTAAGCAGCGAGATCGGATGCGTCTTGGTAGGACGCCATAGGACGGGTAGCGCCCGCGACCGTGGTCACCAGATCGCGAACGCGGGAGAACGTGGCAGTGACCACCTCGTTGGCACGGCTGTAGTCGACATCGCGCTCGTAGAGCGAAACAAGCGCACGGCCCATGCCGTAGGTGCCCGCGGCAGCAGTGAGCGCCTTGACGGCAAACCCAATATGTGGCGTCTGTTTGACGAGCGCGCGGGTGACCGCGCGGATCACAAGACCGCCGGCAAACACGCCCGCGACCTCGTAGCCGCGCTCAGGCTTAATGCCGCGTCCAAAGACGGCAGCGAGCTCAAAGAGCATGCCCACCTGCGCCAGCGCCATAACGGGATAATCGGCGCCTGGCAAAAACACCAGTGCACCGGTCGCCATATTGGTGAGCGCGCACGAGGTGATGATACGATTGGCCGCCGCGATGCGCATGAAGGCAAAGTTCGCCGCAAAAGCCGTTTCCTTGTCGGTGCGGTCGAGAATCCAGCGGGCAAGCGTCTCGAGCAGATACGTCTTATCGGTTGCCGCTACCACGCCGAGCATGGGCGTAGACTCCTCGATAAACGGCACCTCCACAGCAGACTCGGCAAGCACGCACACGGGTGCGCCGGCGATCACGAGCTCCTGCACGGCACTCTCCAAGCGATCGGAACCACACGAGAGCACCAGTACCACATCGGTATCGGTCTTTGGAGCAATTCGCTCCTCCCCCAGACGCTCGACGCGCACAATGCCCGAGGTCGTCTGCGGCACAAAGGCGTCACGCACCGTCTCGGCCAGAAAGCGCGAGGCGGACGAATCCAGATAGACCGAAACGCGCACCGGCGTATCGGAATCCTTCTTAACGGACGCGCCCATCTTAAAAGCGCGGGTCAGCTTATCTACGGGAATTTTCATAGCAAACCCCTCCAGTGGTTACGCGGCGCCCGAACGATGCCGCCATATGGATTGTACGATACCCACCGTCAGCAGCTGAATCATCATCGAAGACGAGCCAAAGCTAATAAACGGTAGCGGAATACCGGTAATCGGCATCATGCCGATGCACATGCCGATGTTTTCGAAGGTCTGGAACGCCCACATGCCAACGATGCCCACACACGAAAGACGTAAAAACAGCGACTCACACTTAAAGGCGACGCGAATCGTCGAAAAGATCAGCAGCACGTAGAGGCACAGGAGCAAAAAGGAACCACAAAAGCCAAAGGTCTCGGACAGAAAGGCGAAGACGAAGTCGGTGTGGAACTCAGGCAGAAAGCCGCCGGCTGACTGCGTCGCATGGCCCAAACCCTTACCAAAGAAGCCGCCCGAGCCAACGGCGATAAGCGACTGCTGCAGGTTGTAGGCATCGTCCGAATCGGCATTATCGGGGTCGATAAAGACCGTCAGACGGTTCATCTGATACTGCTTGATGAGCACATCGTGGCCGAGCAGCGAATCAAAGACCGAATCGAGCGCCAGGACGAGGGCCACCAGGCCCACGAGCAGGGCCAGGGTCGACAGCACCCATTCGCGGCGTGCACCGCTCATGCAAATGACGATGGCGCCCGAAACCAGCACGACCAGGCCCGAGCCCAGGTCGCCCATGGCGACGACGGCCAAAAACGGAATGGACAGCATGCCGCAGAGCTTGACGTAGTCGCGAACGGTATCGATGCGACCGTTATACTGCGAGCCAAGCGTAGCAATAAAGAAGATGGTGATGAGCTTGGCAAGCTCAACCGGCTGGAATGTCAAGCCGATACCGGGAATCTTGATCCAGCCCGTCATGCCCAGACCGCCCGTATAGGACAGACCCGGAATCTTGGGCGAGAAGATCACGATCAGGTCGATGACGAGCAACGCCGTCGAGAAATTGGAAATACCGCGCAGGTCGGTACGCCAGACCAGCACCGCCAGCACCGCCCCGATGCCAATTCCCAGAAGATGGCGTGAAAACGATGCATCGGCCTTAAACTGCGAAGCCGACCAGATAATGATGGCACCGTAGGCGACGAGCGCCACAGTAGCCACGAGCACACCGATATGCACCTTTTGGCGAAACGTGCCGCGCGAGGCCGAAAGTTGCTTGTTGACACGGTCCAGGCTGCTGCGAGAGCCGGTCTTGGCTGAACGGAACAGATCCGCCGGAGAAAAATCCATCGCAACCTCCTATCGAACCGAAGAATCGCCCGAGGCCGAAGAGGTATCGGGCTCGTCATAAATCACGCCGAGCACGTCGCGCACGACATGCATCGCGGTATCTGAGCCGCCGCCGCCCTGCTCCAGGACAGTGGCGATGACATACTTGGGATCATCGGCCGGTGCATAGGCGCAGAACCACGCGTATTCGTCCTCGCCGCTTTTCTCGCCCGTGCCCGACTTGCCGTATACCTGCGGCGTCAGGGTACCAAAGTGCGCCGCCAGGGACGTCGATGCCGTGTAAATCACGTCGTGCATGCCGTTGCGAACAAGAGCCAAATCCGAATCGCTGTTGATCTTGGCCACCAAGCGCTTCTTCTTTCCCTTGCCGTTGTACTTATAGGCATCGCCGTCGCCATCGCGCGACACGGCAGACAAAAACACGTGAGGCACGTACTGTTTGCCGCCGTTGGCAAGACCCATATAGGCACACGCCATCTGCAGGGGCGTCACCAGAATGTCACCCTGACCGATGGCAATGTTGGTCATATCGCCGGCATTCCACTTGCGGTCCTCGGCAGATGCGTCGGTGAAGTACGACTCTTTCCACTCGGCATCGGGAATACGGCCCGCGCCCTCACTCGGCAGATCGATACCGCAGGTCTTGCCTAGACCCCAGCGACGAAAGACCTCCTGCAGGCCCTCGGGATGTTGCTCGTCATAAAAGAACGCCTTGCCCATGTCGTAGAAGACGGGGTCGCACGAGTTGGCGATACCCGACTGCAGCGTCATGGTGCCGTGGCCAGACGTCAGCCAGCAGCGCTTGCCCCAAGCCTTGCCCAGACCCGTCCAATAACCCGTGCAGTTGGTTGTCTGCGTTGAAGTGTAGGTTCCAAACTCAAGACCGGCCAGTGCCGAGAGCGGCTTGATGGTCGAGGCCGACATGTACTGTCCGCTAATGGCGCGGTTGAGCAGCGGGTGCGAACCCTTGTCATCATTGAGCTCGGTCCACACGTCATTTGAGACGCCACCGATAAAGACGGACGGATCGAACTTGGGCTGACTCGCCATGCCCAGGATCTCGCCATTGTTGGGATCGAGACACACCACAGCGCCGTTGCCGGCATTGCTGTAGCCAGTGGTCTTGGCAAGCTCGATAGCGCTCGCCAACGCCGTCTCACAGGCCTGTTGGATCTTAAGGTCGAGCGTGAGCTTAATGTCGGAGCCGGCCTTCGCGGGCACGGCGCCGGCCTGACCGGTCACATTGCCCGAAGCATCGACCTTGACGGTCTGCTCGCCACGAATACCCTGCAGCAGATTTTCGTAGTAGCTCTCAACGCCCGCCTGGCCCACGATATCGCCCGACTGGTACGTAATCTTGCCAGCAGAAGCATCATCATCGCCAGAGGTTTTCTTATTCTGAGCCTCGAGCTGCTCGGAGGTAATGGTGCCGGTATAGCCCAAGATATGGCATGCCGTCTCGCCATATGGATACTGGCGCTCGGTACGCTCGGCAATCTTGACGCCCGGGAACTCGCCGGCATGCTCTTGAATATAGGCAACCGTGGAGCGACGGACGTCCGTCGCGATGGTATGCAGGCTCTGAGCGCCCTCTGTATTGTCCTGAATATTGCGAAGGACCGCCACGTAAGGCATTCCAAGCACGTTGGCAAGATGGCGAACCAGAACCTCATCCTCGGCAAGGTCGCGGTAGGCCACGACAGCAAGTGAGGGACGGTTCTGGACAAGCGCCACGCCATTGCGGTCGAGGATGCGGCCGCGCACAGCGGGAGTGGTAACGGTGCGAGTCTGATTGCTATTAGCCTGCTTCTCGTAATAGTCCGACGAGACCATCTGCATGCCCCACAGCTTGACGGCGAGCGCCGCAAACATCGCGCCCACACCCGTGGTGAGGATGGAAAAGCGGCCCTTAAAGGCGGTCGCCGCGGTATTGCCCTCGCCCTCGGTGGCGCGCGGGGCCGTTCCATGCTGCGTATCGTAGGTAAAACGGGAATCGCCACGACGCATGATGACCAGCGCGACCACGATGGCCACAACCAGCACGATACCGGCGATAATAACCGTCAACTGGGAAGACATCTACGGGCCTCCCCTATTTGAGCTTGCGGGTCTTGGGCTTAAAGCGCATACCCGTCTGGCGTCCGCCACGTGCGGAGAATCCATAGCCGGACTGCGGCACGACGCCGGACATCAAAAACGGAATGGCAACCAGACCCGTCAGGATCGAGGACGGCAGCGCATGGCCGAAGATCGCCACGACAAAGCTCGTCTCCAAACCCATAAACAGCAAGATGATGCTGTAGATCACATTAATGACGAGCGCGAAGGCGCCCACAGTGACGCCGCGCGCACTCGGGGTACCGCCCGTCTGACCGACGGCGCTGTGCACCAGGGCAAAAGAACCCACGGTCAGCAGGAGCGACATAACGCCCACCGGCACGGCAGCGGACAGGTCATAAAACAAGCCGCTGCAAAAACCGCACACGACGGCACGGGTCGGGTCGCCCGAGAACACGCTTAGGCACACCAGGATAATCATGAAGTTGACGCGACCGCCCGCAATGGAGATCTGCGGTGCCAGGCCTGCCTGCAGCAGCACGCACACGATGGCGGCGATCACAAACGTGCGGGAGCTCATCCCCTGCTCGTGTAGATCCATGGACATGCCCCCTATTCGCTCGAGCCAGAATCGGTCGTCTCGGACGTGTCGGAACTGTCATCCGAGCTCTCGTCCTTCGTCTTGGTCGCAGCATCGCGCGACATTCCCTGCGGCGTGCTGTTGGCCGTGCTCACGTCCTCATCCGAGGCCGACTGTTCGTCGGTCAGCGAGGTGATGACCAGCACTTCCTCGTTGTTCTCGGCCGTGGTCTGAGCGCGCACCACAATGGTGTAGTACACGTCGTTTGCCGATTTCTCAACCGACGAGACGGTGCCAAGCGGAAGGCCCTTGGGGAACACGCCACCGATGCCAGAGGTCACGATGATATCGCCAACCTTAACATCGGAGTCGACGCTCACGTACTCAAGACGCAGCGTGCCGTCAGCCTGACCCTGCAGCATACCCTGGGCGCGCGTGTCCTGCACCATGGCGGACACGCCCGAGTTCTCGTCGCCAATCAGGCGCACGGTAGAGGTCTTGGCCGATACCTCGATAATCTGGCCGATAACACCGGCAGAACTCGTCACGGGCATGTTGATGGTAAGGCCGTCGGCAGAGCCCTTGTCGATGGTTACGGTCGAGGTCCAGGCATCGCCCGAGGCACCAACGATACGAGCAGCGGTCGATTTGAGGTTGTAGGTCGACTGCAGCCCGACCAGCCCCTCCAGACGCTCGGCGGTCTTTTGAGCCTCGGAGAGCTCGGCAACCTTAGAGGTCAGCTCCTCGTTTTGCTTCTTAAGCTCGTCAAGCGTGTCCTGCGACGCCGTAAGGTTAGAGAACACGTTGCCGATCGCATTGAAGGGGGCCGCCACAGCCGAGCCCACAAAGCGCACCGGCGAGGTAATCGTCGTCACGCCCGAACGCACGGCATGAATCGGTCCTGCCTCGCCCTCGCGGATGTAAAACGTGAGCAGCAACACCGAAATCAGGCTGAAAACAATCAACGGGCGCATACCCGTTGATTGTCGCTTGGTATTCAGATTTGTGGAGAAACCCGAAGATCGTGCCAAATGGAATCCACCTTTTGGAAATTAAGCATTGGTCTGGACGAAGCCGCCATCAAACGCATTGGCCTCGAGCACGCGGGCACAGCCGTTAACGACGTTATCGAGCGCCGTGGGGCTGACGTTGACCGAAACGCCGGTCTCATCGCGCAGGCGCACGTCGAGACCGCGCAGCAGCGCGCCGCCACCGGTCAGCAATATGCCATAGTACATAAGGTCCGAGGCAAGATCGGGCGGCGTGGCATCGAGTGCGTCCTTGACGGCCTTAGCCATCTCGTCGAGCGGCTTGTTGAGCGCGCGACGAATCTCCTCGCTCTCGATGCGCACGGTCTTGGGCAGACCGGTAATCACGTCGCGGCCGTTGACCTCGACGTCGAGCTCGTCCTTGAGCGGCACGGCGGAGCCGACCTTGATCTTGATGTCCTCTGCCGTACGCTCGCCGATGGCCAGGTTGTAGGCATCACGAACGTGCGTGAGGATAGCCTGATCGAACTCGTCACCGGCAATACGGATGGACTGCGAGACGACGATACCGCCCATGGCGATAACAGCGACCTCGGTGGTACCGCCGCCGATGTCGATGACCATGGAGCCGGTGGGTTCCTCGACGGGCAGATCGGCGCCGATAGCGGCAGCCATGGGCTCCTCGATCAGGTAGGCCTGGCGAGCGCCGGCCTGGATCGTGGCCTCAAAGACAGCACGCTTCTCGACCGACGTGACGCCGGAGGGAACGCAGACGACAACGCGCGGACGCGGGGTCCACGGATAGCGCTTCTCGGACGCCTTGTCGATAAAGTAGCGAAGCATAGCCTCGGTAACATCGAAGTCGGCGATGACGCCGTCCTTCAGGGGACGAACGGCCACGATGTTGCCGGGCGTACGGCCGAGCATGCGCTTTGCCTCGATACCGACCGCCAGGATGCGCTCGTCGTTCCTGTCGATGGCGACGACAGAGGGCTCGCGAATGACGATGCCCTTGCCGCGCACGGAGACAAGCGTATTTGCGGTGCCGAGGTCGATGGCAAGATCGCCCGCATAGCTACCGAAGAACATATCCATCAAAGAAAACAACGCAACTCCTGATGTGTTGGATGATTGCTGGAAAACTACTAGCTCATGATACTAGCGCAAGCCCGGCACCTCACTTGCGGTGAAGCGCCGGGCAAAGCTAAATCCCATAAGGTCACTACTGGTTGTCAGCAGCCGAGAAATCCATATCGAGCGAGGAAACGGCCCAGCCGATATGGTTGTCGGAGCGCACGAATTTGACGGTGTACTCCTGCTCGCCGCCCTTGGACAGCGATGCCTTCACCTTAGCGGTCGTCTCGGTCATGGACTGATCCATGCCCTCGACGGACACGGTGGCACCCTGCGGAATCGAGGAGATGATCATCGACTTAGCGTCCTCGGACAGGCTCGAGGCCAGGCAAGACTCGGCCTTTGCGGTGTCACCGTCGCCGGCAGCCTGGAACAGATCGGTAACCACAGATTCCTGAGACGGGAAGCCAAAGCCGCGCGTGTAAGCAAAGCCCAGACCGCCCGCGGCGATCAAAATGAGCAGAAGCAGCACAATGAAGACTTTGAGACCCGTGTGGCGATGGCGACGACGGACCTTGGCCTGCTTACGATCCTGACGGTCCTGCTGGACCATCTCGGACTCGGACAGCGTAAAGAAACCGGTGTCCGAGGGATCGGGCATAAACTGACCGGTCGCGCCCGTAGGATCGAGCGGATCGACGGCAGGAGCGTCCATCGCGGGCGCCGGAGCCGTGGCCATAGCCGTCTGGGCGGATAGCGCGGCAAGCGAATCGTGAACGCGGGCAAGCTCATCGGCCTGCTCGGAGGTGAGCTGGTAGATGCCATCGGCAGTAGCGGCGTTAAAGGCGTCGAGTGCGTCGGAGGGGCGGCCGGCAGCAGAAAGTGCCTGACCCATGCCGGCGTTGAGCGCACGCGTGTCGTCGCGGGGACCGGCAAAGTCGATAGCCGTGCGGTAGGTCTCCACGGCATCCGCCGGACGGCCGAGCTTAATGAAGCAACGACCGAGCTCGCCGAGTGCGGCGGCGGGAGCCGGATTGGCGCCGTCGATGGCAGCCTGACGGAAGGCAGTACCCGCGTTGGCATAATCGCCCGACTGGAACAGCGCATTGCCCAGGCCCAGATAGGCCTTGAACGGCGTGGCATAGGAAGCATCCTGCGTAGCAGCAGAGAACGCCTGGGCGGCCGTCGTGTAGTCGCCCACGGCGGCGAGCGCCTTGCCGCGGTTGGTGAGCAGCGCGCCGCGCTTGCCGTAGGTGCCGTCGTTGAGGGCGGCAGCATAAGCCTCGGCGGCCTCGGCATACATGCCCAGGTGCATCAAGGCGTTGCCACGAAGGTGATCGGCCTCGCCCATAATCTCATCGGGAGTCTTTGCCGCCCCAAGCATCTGGGCTGCAGCGGAAAAATCACCCGCGCGGTAAGCGGCGCGGCCCTGTTGGATCAGCTGGCTATTCAAGGAAGTCCCCTTTACTCGTGAACGATCTCGACATGGACGATCTCGTCGCCGGCACGCAGCTGCGAAATCACATCGAGACCCTCGACCGTGGTACCAAAGACGGTGTAACCGGAATCGAGGTTATGCTGGGCGCCCAGGCAGAAGTAGAACTGCGAACCCGCGGAATCGGGGTCCATGGAGCGTGCCATGGCAAGGGCACCATCGACATGGCTGTTGTGCGGATTGGTGGCAAACTCGCCCTTGATGCAGTAGCCGGGGCCACCGGTACCGGGCATGCCGTCGGGGCCCTCAAGACCAGCGGCGACGTCGGCGCCGGACATATCGCGGGTATTGGGGTCGCCGCCCTGGATGACAAAACCGGGCACATAGCGATGGAACTTAAGGCCATCATAGAAGCCCATCGTAGAAAGCTCGCAGAAGTTCGCGACATGAATGGGAGCGCCCTCGCCGTCAAACTTGACCTTGATGGTACCCTTCGACGTCTCGATAACGGCGCACTCGTCGCCGGCAAGCTGATACTCGGGCGTGTAGAGCTCTTTCTTAAAACCAAACATGCGGTTCCTTCCTCGTGCGTTTAAAGCATATTTGTACGAATTGTAGCAATAAGCATGCGCTTACATCAATTGCGCACGTAGGTTATGCCGACTATGGCGAACTAATTTTAGGAACGCTGCTGCGGCTTCCAGGAGCCCACGTTGGCGTCGTACTGATTAAGCGCGCTGTTGCCACCCTGAGCGATGGGCGCCAGGATCTCGCTTTGGTGAGAACTCATCGACTCGCCATCGGGAATGGCCAGCGAGATGTCCCAACTCTGGCAGATCACGTCGACGCGCTCATACATCCACTCGGCAAGCTGCTTTAAGTGGGCAATGTCGTCCGCATAGACCGTATCGTCCTGATACTTAAGGTTGTTAAGCTCATCTTGCGTCTTTTTGATCTGGTCGCGCAGGGCGTAGGCACTCTGCGACAGCTCCTGGCGGGTGGACAGCGGCGTTCGGAGATAGCCGTTGTTAAAGGAATCGATGACCTCGCCGATCTGGTCCTCATCACCGTAGGACACGATGGTCTGATACAGACCGTCGAGTCTGGTATAGAGCTGATCATCGGTGAGCACGGTTTCTTCCTGGACCACCTCGGCAGAATCGTCCTGCTTGGTATCGTCCTCAGTCGCCTCGCCCTTTTGGCGCGTAGGGAAGGTCGTCTGCGCGGCCTGGCCAAACTGGTCATAGAAGCCAGGCATGACACCCATGGGATCGGCCGTCACGAACCAATAGGCACCGCCGCAAAGGACGGCAAGGACCGCGATGACGATGAGCGGCTTGGGGATATGACGCTTGTGCTTGTGATAGGCGTCCTCGTCGGGGTGCACCTTGCGCTTGGTTTTTTGAGCATCGTCATGCAGGGAAACGGGCGTGGGAATATCGACCTTGGGGATACCGAAATCCTTATCGAAAGCCGGCAGCACGCAGGTCTCATTGGGGTCGGCGGCGTCTGAGAGCACCGCAGCGGCAGAGGCTGGCGCATGCGGCACCTCGGTATCGATCTGCTCTTGCGTTAGGCGCGGAAAGCCCGCCGTGCGGCCCGCTGCCAGGTCGGATGCGGCCGCGTCCTCGGAGAGGATACCCGGAGCGGGGCGTCCGCATTTGGGGCACGTACGATCATGCGGAGAAAGACGGGCACCGCAGCCCTCACAGAACACGAACTCGGTGTGCTCGGGACCATCGCCCGGACCCACATAGGCGTTGCAGTAGGGGCAGAACGAGGCGCCGTCCTCGATAGTCTTAAGGCAATGCGGGCAGATCACGGCATCCTCTTTTCGAAGCAATTCAAACAATCGAGGTTAGAGCATAACATCGCCACGGCCCCACAGGAACAAGGCACCAATTCAACATCGCCAGGGCGCGTAGCTACTTCTTCTTTTTGCTTGGCATCGAGACTTTGATGCCTTGGGCGGACTTGGTCACGCGAGAGCGCTTGGCTCCGGTACTCTTCTTTTTCTTGGGCTGGGCCTGGGCCACGCCCTCAAGTGCGCGGGCCTCGGCCTCGCGAGCGGTGCGATCTTCGCGGCGCTGCGCCACGTCGGCGGCGACGCGCTTGGCAAAACGCTCAGCCGTCGAGCCCGTCGAGCTCACCTTGCCGCCACCGCGACCCAGGTGAACGCGCACACCACGGCCAAAACCAGTTGCGGCATGGCGACGACGCGGCTTGAGCGAATCCATCATCGTGGCGAGCTTAAAGAACACCGAGCAGGTAAAGACCACGATGACAGCCAAGATAACCATCTGGCCCATCGACAGGTTGGCAATGGACAGCAGCTCCGGGAATCCGATAACGCCCACCAGGATGCCGGCGACTACAAACACAAAGAGCACCACACGTAAGGGCGTGAGAGGCTGCGAGATGCGCCAGATCAGGCTGACGCTCGCCGCGCATGACGTAAGCAGGCACATCGTAGACAGTGTGAGCTGGCCAAAGCCAAACACGCGCGCCACAAAGATATCGAGCGCCGCAGCCAAAATGACCGCAATCGACGCCGGCAGTGCGCGCTTGAGTACGTTGGTCAAGAACGACCCCTTCACGCGGGCGTTGTTGGGCTCCAGGCCCAACACAAAGCCCGGCGCGCCGATGCAGAAGAAGTTAATGAGCGTCATCTGGATGGGCTCGAAGGGGTACGGCGGCAGCGCGATGCACAGCGCCGCCAGGCCCATCGAGAACAGCGTCTTGGTCAGGAACAGCGACGCCGAACGCTGCAGGTTGTTGATGGAGCGACGGCCCTCGGCCACCACGGCGGGCATAGAGGCAAAGTCGTTGTCGACGAGTACGATCTCGGCCACGTTGCGCGCGGCATCGGAGCCAGCCGCCATGGCGACGGAGCAGTCGGCCTCCTTGAGCGCCAGCACGTCGTTGACGCCGTCGCCCGTCATGGCCACGGTGTGCTCGCGGCGCTTGAGCGCCTGCACGAGCTCGCGCTTCTGCTGCGGGGTCACACGACCAAAGACATGGTAACGGTCCACTGCGGCATCGAGCTTGGCCGGCGTATCGAGCGTCGTGGCGTCCACATAAGCGTCCGCCCCCGGCACGCCCACCACGCGCGCGATCGACGACACTGTACGCGGGTCGTCGCCGCTGATCACGTTGAGGGTCACGCCCTGCTCGTTAAAGTAGCCGATGGTCTCGGCCGCCGAGGTACGAATCTCGTCGCGGATGGTCACAAAGCCCACGGGCTCGGCCTCGCCCACCATATCGCCATCGGGCGTAAAGCCGTCCACGCGCGCCACCACGAGCACGCGGCAGGTATCGGCAAGCTCGGTGACACGGTTCTCGACCTGGGCAAAAACACGATCAGAGAGCACAAACTGCGCCGCACCCATCACATAGGAGCCCTGCGCAAACGAAGCGCCACTCCATTTTTTAGACGACGAGAATGGAATGACCGACAGCGGCTCAGACACCTCGATCGGGCGATCGGCGTAATAGTTGAGCAGCGCCTGGCAGGTCTCGTTGGCATCGGCCGAAGTCGCACGTGCCACGTTAGCCAGAGCAAAATCGAGCACCGTGGTATCGACGGGAACGGCCGCCTCGTCCGAGCCGGCGCCTAGGCTCACGCCCTCAACAGGCAGCGGATACGTGCCCTCGACCTCCATGCGGCCCGACGTGATGGTGCCCGTCTTGTCCAGGCACAGCACGTCGACGCGCGCGAGCGTCTCGATGCAATAGAGCTGCTGCGCCAGCACCTTGCGGCGGGCCAGACGCACCGTGGCGATGGCGAGCACCGACGAGGTCAGCAGCACCAGGCCTTGCGGGATCATGCCCAGCAGGGCACCCACCGTGGACAGCAGCGCCGACGAAGGCACATGACCAGCCAACAGCTCGGAGAAGCACCACGAAAGCGCGCTATCGCCCGGGGTTCCCGCGGCATCCCACAGCTCGCTCACACTCGAGGCAAACAACGCCAAACCGAGCGGGATCATGATGATGCTCGCAAAGCGCACGATGGCGTTAAGCGCGTTCATGATCTCGGAATTGACCTTTTTGACGTATTTGGCCTCGTTATTGATCTTAGCCACGTAGTTGTCGGCGCCGACATGGATCACGCGAGCGCGCAGCAGGCCCGAGTCGATAAAGCTGCCGCTCATGAGCTCGGAACCGGGCTGTTTCTTGATAAGGTCGCTCTCGCCCGTCAGCAGGCTCTCGTTCACGAGCGCTTCGCCGGAAACCACCACGGCATCAGCGGGAATCTGGTCGCCGCGCCCCAGACGGATGATGTCGTCGAGCACGAACTGGTCCAAGTCGAGCTCCACCTCGGCACCGTCGCGCACCGCGATGGCCTTCTTGGAGGTCAGCAGCGTGAGCTTATCGACCATCTTCTTGGAACGCATGGATTGAATGACGCCAATGGCGGTATTGAGGAACACCACGAACAGGAACGTCAGATTCTTAAACGAACCGGTCAAAATGACCAGGAACGCCAAGATCACGTTGATCAAATTGAACAGCGTGCAGAGGTTCTCGATGATGAGCTCTTTGACCGACTTGGTCTTGAGCTCCATGTTGCGGTTGATCTTACCAGCGGCAATGCGCTCCTCGACCTCGGCGGTCGAGAGTCCGCGCTCGATATCCGTTGCTGCCATACCACGTCCCATCACGTCGCGTCGGTATAAGAAAAACCGCCCGGACCATGCGAGGTTCGGACGGTCTTACGTTCGATGGTGCCCCATGTTGGATTCGAACCAACGGCCTTCTGCTCCGGAGGCAGACGCTCTAATCCCCTGAGCTAATAGGGCCAACGTTTGACATTATACCCAAGTGCATCACGGGCTATCAAAATAAAAGAAAAAGCTTTGCAATTCCGAGGAAGACGCGGCGCAACGGCCCACTTTAGAAGGCAAAAGCGAGTCAGATAGTATAAACTCTCATGCACCATATATACACGGCTCGCAATGCGGGCCGTTTTTGCAAAAGTTATCCATCGAGGTGAGAGGCACACCATGATTGCAATTCTAAAGCAGAGCGCCAGCGACGAGGCCGTCGGCCATATCGTCAGCTGGATTGAGAAAAAAGGCCTGAAGACCGACGTCTCGCGCGGCGAGAACGAGACGATTATCGGCTTGGTGGGCGATACGACCAAGATCGACCCGTTCCTGCTCGAGTCCATGGACGTCGTCGAGCGCGTGCAGCGCGTCTCCGAGCCGTTCAAGCGCGCCAACCGCAAGTTCCACCCCGAGGACTCCGTCATCGACTGCGGTCACGGCGTCAAGATCGGCGGCGACCAGTTCCAGGTCATCGCCGGTCCCTGCTCCGTCGAGGGCGAGAACCTCATCCGCATCGCACGCCGCGTGAAGGCCGCCGGCGCCACGATGCTGCGCGGCGGTGCCTACAAGCCCCGCACCTCCCCCTACGCCTACCAGGGCATGGGCCCCGCCGGCCTCGACCTGCTGTGCGAGGCGTCTGCCGAGCTCGACATGCCGATCGTCACCGAGATCATGGACCCGCGCGACGTGCAGGTCTTCTTGGACAAGAAGATTGACGTCATGCAGATCGGCGCCCGCAACGCCCAGAACTTCCCCCTGCTCAAGGAGGTCGGCAAGACCCAGACCCCGATCCTGCTCAAGCGCGGCATGTCCGGCACGATCGATGAGCTGCTTATGGCCGCCGAGTACATCATGAGCGAGGGCAACGACAACGTCATCCTGTGCGAGCGCGGCATCCGCACCTTCGAGACCCGCACCCGCAATACCTTCGACCTCAACGCCGTGCCGGTGCTGCACCACCTGTCGCACCTGCCCGTCGTCGCCGACCCCAGCCACGCCACCGGCTACACCCGCTACGTCGAGCCCATGGCGCTCGCCGCGACCGCCTGCGGTGCCAACGGCCTGGAGATCGAGGTCCACGACGAGCCGAGCCGCGCCTGGTCCGACGGCGCCCAGGCCCTCACCCCCGATCAGTTCGACGACACCATGCGCCGCATCCGAGCCATCCGCGAGGTTGTCTGCCAAGAGACCATGGAGTAGCCCATGGGTACGGTGAGAAACGCGCGCGTTAACCAGGGCGGCCCCAAGTGCGCCGGCATCGTCGGCCTTGGCCTCATCGGCGGTAGCTTTGCCCGCGGCTATGCACAGGCGGGCGTCCGCGTGCTGGCCTGGGACCCCGATGACGATGTCATGACGGCCGCCAGCATGGGCACTGTCGCCGGAGAGCTCGACGACAAGACACTCGGCGAATGCGACATCATCGTCCTGGCCTGCTACCCCGAGGCCTGCATCGAGTGGCTCGATACGCACGCCAAGGCGCTCGCCGACGCCACCGACACCGACGCCATCATGGGCCCCGTGGTAATCGACACGGTGGGCGTCAAGGGCATCGTGTGCGAACGCGCCTTTGAGCTTGCCCGCGAGCACGGCTTTTACTTTGTGGGCGCGCACCCCATGGCGGGCACGCAGTACTCGGGCTATGCGCACTCCCGCGCCGACCTGTTCCAGGGCGCGCCACTCGTGCTCGTGCCGCCCGCGGTGGACGATGCGCTCAAACTGGAGCTTTTGGGCCAGGTGCGCGAGATGGTGCGCCCCTTGGGCTTTGGCAAGTTCAGCGTGACCAGCGCCGCCGAGCACGACCGCGTCATCGCCTTCACGAGCCAGCTTGCGCACGTGGTGTCCAACGCCTACGTCAAAAGCCCCACCGCCCAGGTCCACCACGGCTTTTCGGCCGGTAGCTACCGCGATCTCACCCGCGTGGCGCACCTCAACCCGCAAATGTGGTCCGAGCTCATGATCGACGACGCCGACGCGCTCGCCTACGAGATCGACCATCTGATCGAATCGCTCGGCGCCTACAGCCGTGCGCTCAAGGACCGCGACCAGCGCTATCTGGAGAATCTCCTTGCCGAGGGCGACCGCATTAAGCGCGCGCTCGACGACGAGACCTCCCACTAGACCACCTATCACGCCAGGTCGAAAGGACCGAAGCTTATGGCGATTACCATCGATATCGACACTGCACGCCCCTACCAGGTGCATGTTGGCACGTTTTTGCTGGAGCAGGCGGGACCACTCGTGCGCGCCACTGCCGGCGGTACCAAGGCCGTCATCGTGACGGACACCAACGTGGGCCCGCTCTACCAGATGCCCGTTAAGCAGAGCCTGGAGGCGTCAGGCTACGAGGTGAGCATCTGCACCTTCGAGGCCGGCGAGGCCCATAAGCGCGCCGAAACCTATGTTGCCATTTTGGAGTTTGTGGCCGAGCACGAGCTTTCACGCTCCGACGTGATCGTTGCACTCGGCGGCGGTGTCGTGGGCGACGTGGCCGGCTTTGTGGCCGCCACCTACATGCGCGGCTGCAAGTTTGTGCAGATCCCCACGAGTCTGCTCGCCATGGTGGATTCGTCGGTGGGCGGCAAGACGGCCATCGACCTGGCTGCCGGCAAGAACTTGGCCGGCGCCTTTTGGCAGCCGAGCGTGGTTATCGCCGACGTGGGGTGCCTGGCCACCCTCACGCCCGAGCAGTTCGCCGACGGCTGCGGCGAGGTCGTCAAGCACGCCGTGATCGCCGACCCGGAGCTTTTCGCCGAGCTGGAGAAGACCCCGCTCACGCTGGAGCTGCTCAACCGCGATGTGGCCCGCGTAGCGCTCATCATCGCCCGCAATATCGACATCAAGCGCGCCGTGGTCGTCGCCGACGAGCGCGAGACCAACCAGCGCAAGCTCCTCAACTTTGGACACAGCGCCGGACATGCCGTCGAGGCCTGCGAGCACTTTGAGCTCGGACACGGCAACTGCGTGTCGATCGGCATGGGCATCATCACGCGCGCCGCGGCCCTGCACGGCGTCTGCGATGCCGCACTGCCCGGTCGTATTGAGGAGCTCTGCGCCCGCCATGGCCTCAAGACCCGCTGCGACCTCGATGTCGATGCCGTCTTTGCCGAGGCGCTCCACGACAAGAAGCGCGCGGGCGACACCATCGACCTGGTGATTCCGCACGGCATTGGCCGCTGCAGCATCGACCGCACGCCGCTTTCCACTTTCCACGATTTAATTGCCGAGGGCCTCGGCCAGAAGGGAGACGCATCCGCATGCTAGCCCGCATCACCCCGTCCCCGCTTAAGGGCACCGTTCCCGCCATCGCGTCCAAGTCGATGGCGCACCGCCTGATCATCTGCGCCGCGCTTGCCAACGGCGAGACACACGTCACCTGCAACACCACCTGCGCCGACATCGAGGCTACGGTGCGTTGCCTTACGGCCCTGGGCGCCCGCATCGAGACCGTCGAGGACGGCTTCCAGGTCCATCCCACCATGAAGAGTGTTGAGTTTGGCCTGCTCAAGGCCCTTGCCGGCGGCACGCTTGACTGCGGCGAAAGCGGCTCCACACTGCGCTTTATGCTGCCTGTCGCCTGCGCGTTGGGTGCGGATGCCACCTTCGTGGGCCAGGGCCGCCTTGGCACCCGCCCGCTCTCCCCGCTCTCGGACGAGATCATCGCCGCCGGCTGCGACCTACAGGGTCTGGGCGGTTTTCCGCTCAAGACGAGCGGACGCATGCGCCCGGGCACCTTTGTGCTGCCGGGCAACGTAAGCTCGCAGTATATCTCCGGCCTGCTGTTGGCAGCCCCGTTGCTCGCCCAGCCCTCCTGCGTGCAGGTGACCGGCCTCATTGAGAGCCGCCCCTACATCAACCTGACGATCCAGGCCATGAAGGCCTTTGGCGTCGAGGTCAACGTCGAGCGTATTCCCGCCAGGGACGGCCAGCCCGAAGTCACAAACTTCCGCGTGAGCAGTGGCTCGTATCGCACGCCCGGCAGCGTTGCTGTCGAAGGCGACTGGTCCAACGCTGCCTTTTGGCTGTGTGCCGGCGCCATCGGTACCGACCCCATCACCGTCGAGGGCGTGTCGCTGAGCTCTGCACAGGGCGACCGCAACGTGCTCGCCGCGCTTTCGCGCTTTGGGGCCCGCATCGTGCGCTCAACCAACGCCGCCACCGTGCAGTCCGACAAACTCGCCGGCTTTGAGATGAGCGCCCACGACATTCCCGACCTCGTGCCCGTTATCTCGGCCGTGGCCTCACTGGCACAGGGCCGCACCTTTATCCGCGATTGCGCCCGTCTGCGCATCAAGGAATCCGACCGTCTGGCCACCACCACCCGCGAGCTCACCGCGCTGGGCGCGCAGGTGCGCATTGCCGGCGATGACCTCATCATCAAGGGCGTCGATGCCTTCACCGGCGGCGAGGTCGATTCGCACAACGACCACCGCATCGCCATGATGGCCGCCATCGCCGCGAGCCGCGCCACCGGCGAGGTCGTGATCCACGGCGCCGAGGCCGTCAACAAGTCCTATCCCGATTTCTTCGACCACTACCGCCTGCTGGGCGGCAAGGTCACTCTCGAGGAGGAATAGCATGTCCTCGACCTTTGGCAACGTTTTGCATCTGAGCATTTTCGGCCAGTCGCACTCCCCTGCTATCGGCTGCTCACTCGACGGCATTCCTGCCGGTATTGCCATTGACCAGGAGCAGCTGCAGGCCTTTTTGGACCGTCGCGCCCCCGGTCGCAACGAGACCGCGACCAAGCGCCGCGAGGCCGACGCCGCGCATATCATCGCCGGTGTGGTCGATGGACACACCACCGGCGCACCCATCGCAGCGATTATCGAGAACACCAACACGCGCTCCAAGGATTACTCCGAGCTGCGCCGCAAGCCCCGTCCCGGACATGCGGACTTCCCTGCGCGCGTGAAGTACCACAACATGCACGATGTCGCTGGTGGCGGGCATTTCTCCGGACGCCTAACGGCACCCTTATGCATCGCCGGCGGCATTGCGCTGCAGGCACTCGAGGCCCGCGGCATTCAGGTCATGGCGCACGTCGCGCAGATCGGCGGCATCTCCGACCTGCCCATGGACGACATGGTCTATCGCGAGGCCGACCGCAAGGCGATCCTTACGAACGACCTGCCCTGCATTGACGCCGCCGCTGCCGGCCGCATGCGCGAGGAAATCCTAGCCGCGCGCGACGAACTCGACAGCATCGGCGGCATTGTGGAGTGCGGCATTTACGGGCTTCCCGCGGGCATCGGCGACCCCATGTTCGACGGCATCGAGAACCGCATCGCGCACATCGCCTTTGGTATTCCCGCCGTAAAGGGCGTGGAGTTTGGCATGGGCTTTGCCGTGGCCGCCATGCGCGGCAGCGAGAACAACGACCCGTATCGTATCGATGCAGAGTCGGGCGAGATCGAGGTTGAATCCAACAACGCCGGAGGCATCCTAGGCGGCATTTCGACCGGCGCGCCCGTCATGTGGCGCATGGCCGTAAAGCCGACGCCCTCGATTGGCCGCGAGCAGCAGACGGTGGACATGGACGCTATGGAAAATGCCGAGCTCTCGGTGCACGGCCGTCACGATCCCTGTATCGTCCCCCGAGCTGTCCCCGTAGCTGAAGCAGCAGCTGCCCTCGCCATCTGGGACACCCTCCTCGAGGACGCAGGCCAGCTTTAGTCCACCCACCCCAAGGGTAGTTAATTTGGGACGGGGCTATTTTAGCTACCCCCATATGCCAGTTGATATTTGCCCTGGCACCCATCGATTCGTCGACAGTCAAAGGGTAGCTAAAAAAGCCCCGTCCCAAATTAACTACCCCAGGCAACCATTCACGAAAGGGGCCTCCATGGACCTTGCCGATATTCGCCAGGCCATCGATGGCATCGACACCACGCTCCTCAACAGTTTTATCGAGCGCATGGACATTGCCACCGAGGTCGCCAAGTCAAAAATCGAGATGGGCAAGGCCGTCTTTGACCCCGCCCGCGAGCGCTCCAAACTCAACAACCTCGCCAGTCGCGCGCCCGAGCGCTACGAGGCGCAGACCATCACCCTGTTCCGTCTCCTCATGAGCATGAGCAAGGCCGAGCAGCAGCGCTACATCAACGAACTCAAGGGCATCACTGTCTCGCAAAAAGCCCACGCCACGGCTGCAGCCTCCGACACGCCCTTCCCTCAAACTGCCACCGTCGCTTGTCAGGGCGTTGAGGGCGCTTACAGTCAAATCGCCGCGTGCAAGCTCTTCGACGTGCCCGACATCGCGTTTTTCGAGACCTTCGAAGGCGTTATGCGCGCTGTGCGCGACGGCTTCTGCGAGTTTGGCGTGCTGCCCATCGAGAACTCCACCGCCGGCTCGGTCAACGCCGTCTACGACCTGCTCGCCCAGTTCGACTTCCACATCGTGCGCTCGCTTCGCCTCAAGATCGACCACAACTTGCTCGTCAAGCCCGGCACCAAGCTCGCCGACGTGCGCGAGGTCTACAGCCACGGCCAAGCCATTGCCCAGTGCGCCGGCTTTATCGAGAACCACGGCCTGCGCGCCACCAAGTACCCCAACACGGCCATGTCGGCTGAGATGGTCGCCAACTCCGAACGCACCGATGTTGCCGCCATCGCATCGCGCAGTTGTGCCACGCTGTATGGCCTCGAGGTGTTGGAGCCCAATATCCAAGACTCGGACAACAACTACACGCGCTTTGTCGTCATCAGCCGCGAGCCGCGCGTCTACCCCGGCGCTAATCGCACCTCGCTCATGATCACCACGGCCAACGAGCCGGGCGCCCTCTATCGCGTGCTCGAGCGCTTCTACGCACTCAACATCAACCTCATCAAGCTCGAGAGCCGCCCCATCCCCGGCCGCGACTTTGAGTTTATGTTCTACTTTGATCTGGACTGCCCCTTTGGCAGCAAGGCCCTCGACGACCTGCTCGATTCGATCGACGACGTGTGTGAGAGCTTCACCTACTTTGGCAGCTACACGGAGGTGCTCTAGATGACCGATACCGCCGCAACCCGCCCCTACGGCGTACTGGGCCGCGTGCTGGGCCACAGCTACACCCCGACCATCTACAAAGAGCTCGCTGGGCTCGAGTACGTGCGATTTGAGCGCGAGCCCGAGGACCTCGCGGCCTTTATGACAGGCGACGAGTGGGAGGGCACCAACGTGACCATCCCCTACAAGCGCGCCGTCATGGAATATCTTGACGAGCTGAGTCCGCTGGCCGAACGCATGGGCAACGTCAACACCATCACGCGCCTGCCCAACGGCCGCCTGCGCGGCGACAACACCGACTACTTTGGTTTTCAGTGCCTGGTCGAGGAGCTGGGGGTTGAGGTTGCCGGCAAGAAGGCCCTCGTGCTCGGAGCCACCGGTGGTGCCGGCACCACGGCAAGTGTGGTGCTGGGAGATCTGGGCGCCATCGTTGTGCCCGTGGGCCGCACGAGCGAGGTCAACTACGGCAACATCGCGCAGCAATCCGACGCCGCCCTGCTCGTCAACTGCACGCCTGCCGGCATGTTCCCCCACTGCCCCGATGCGCCCTGCACGCTCGAAGGACTTGACGTGCTCGAGGGCGTCATCGACATCGTTTACAACCCCGCCCGCACGGGTCTGATGCTCGAGGCCGAGCGCCGCGGCATCCCCTGCATCGGCGGCCTGCTGATGCTCGTGGCCCAAGCGGCACAGGCCGTCGAGCGCTATACCGGCCAGGTCACCCCGCGCGAGCGCATCCTGGACGTAACGGAGCGTCTGTCCCGCTGTGAGCAAAACATTGCCCTGATCGGCATGCCGGGTTCGGGCAAGACCCGCGTGGGTGAGCAGATTGCCCTGCGCACGGGTCGCGAGCACATTGACTTGGACCGCGCGCTTGAGGAACGCCTGGGGATGCCCTGCGCCGACTATATCGTCGAGCGCGGCGAGGCGGCCTTCCGCGAGCAGGAAACGGCGGCGCTGTCCGACATCTCCAAGCGCAGCGGCCTGGTGCTTTCCACCGGCGGTGGCGTGGTCACGCGAGACGAGAACTATCCGCTGCTGCACCAGAACAGCAAAATTGTGATGCTCAACCGCAAGCTCGAAGAGCTCGCCCACAAGGGCCGCCCCATCACCGCACGCGACGGCATCGATAAGCTCGCGGAACAACGTATGCCACGCTACCGCACCTGGGCCGACCACATCATCGACTCACGCGACTGCGCCGCCAATACCGCCCAAGCCCTCCTCGACACCCTCCCACCCGCTCTCTAAAAAAACCACCACAAAGGGGACAGGCACCTTTGTGGTGGTTTCTCGACTGCAAAGGAAGCAACCATGAAAGCACTCGTCATCAACGGCCCCAACCTCAATATGCTCGGCATTCGCGAGCCGGGCATCTATGGCAGCGACAACTACGACCGCTTAGTGCAGATCTGCCAGGAGGCAGGCGCCGCGCAGGGCTTTGACGAGGTCGAGGTCTTCCAGTCCAACCACGAGGGCAGCATCGTCGACAAGATCCAGGAGGCATACGGCAAGGTCGACGGCATCGTCATCAACCCGGCAGCCTACACGCATACAAGCGTGGCGATCCTCGATGCCCTCAAGGCCGTCGCCATCCCGGCTGTGGAGGTCCACATCAGCGCTGTCGAGACCCGCGAGGACTTCCGCCAGGTGAGCTACGCCCGCCTGGCCTGCTTCGCCACCATCACCGGCGAGGGCCTGCAGGGCTACGCCCACGCGCTGGAGCTGCTGAGGGAGCATCTCGAAAAGTAAGACCGCAACACTACTGAATAAATAACAGTGGGGAGGGCCAGATTGGTCCTCCCCACTGTTATTACGCCTTCTTGATCACGTATGCCAACCCAATATCGCAGGCGCAACGCACGATTGATGCGAAGAGCCACGATGCTGGCAGCGTCATAAGCAGAGGCATGGTCTGCCAAGGAACAAACCAATCGACCGCATGGATCGCAAAGATCGCCAGACTGGCTTGTCCGAAAACACGAGTCCTCGCTCAAAAGCCCCCAAAACCGGCACGTCTTTCAACTTCTCCAACGCCATCGAAACCCAGCACACGCAGTAGCTGCCGGCAAGAGCGGCAACTGTCGCAACCAAAAACCCATCTACACGGCGGCTCGAGAGCTCAAGCCCACTCAGCGCGGCAAGGACAAGCCAAGCAACACCGGCTCCAATAAACAGCAGAGGCTTGCTAGCGCTCGGCTCCAGCCCCCTTTGGCGCGCCGTATAACCAATCCACATCAGCAAGGCGATGTAGCAGCTCAGATCCAGATCGAGCGGCAGGTAAACACCCATAAATCGAGACACGCTCAAACCGCAAAAGGCAATCGCGGCACAGATCACGCCCTGCCAAACAACCCTAACATCGCGCCCGTCAAACAGCCGCACCAGCACATTAAACAGCAGGCGCGACGTAAACAGCGCCGCCAGAAACCATGTCATGCCAACAGCGGTAACGCCAAGCCCAGGCACATCAACGCCCGAGGCAAACACAAGCGTCTTAAGCCCCGCAACCAGAGTACCGCTCGTCAAAGGAGCGCTGCTCATCAAGAACGTCGGCACCTGCCACGCCAGCGCAAGAACCACATACGGCACCAGCAGGCGCGACACCGAACCACTCAGCAGCTCACGCCACGGCTTCGGCCTAAACGTATACCCGGCAAGAATAAAGAACACCGGCATGTGAAACGAGAAGATCGCGTGCCGCAAGGGAGAGGGATTTGGGACGGTGTGCCCCACAATGACTAGAGTAATTGCAATCCCCTTTGCAATATCTATCCAGTCGAGCCTTTTGCTTCCCATGGCAAACCCTTCAAAACCGCAGCACACAAGATGAAAAAGGCCCAGACCACCAAGCGGTCTGGGCTTAATAAACGATGGTGCTCCATGGCGGATTCGAACCGTCGACCTTGGGATTAGAAGTCCCCTGCTCTATCCAACTGAGCTAATGGAGCAAATAACCGCACGCCCAAACAAGCGCAAGCCTGTCAGGCGCAAGTAATTATAACCTAGTTGAACTGCTCGCGATACGCCTTGCAGACCTCATCGACCGGGCCGTCCATGCGAAGGTCACCCTTCTCAATCCAAACGGCACGCTGGCAGATGCGCTCAACCTGCTCCATGGAGTGCGAAACGAACAGAACCGTCACTTCGCCGCTCTGGATAAAGTGCTGGATGCGGGCCTCGCACTTCTGCTGGAAGAAAACATCACCGACGGACAGCGTCTCGTCAACGATCAGAATATCGGGCTCGGTAATCGTCGCGATTGCAAAGGCGATACGCGCCACCATGCCCGAGGAGAAGTTCTTAAGCGGCATATCAACAAAGTTCTGAAGCTCAGCGAACTCGATAATGCCGTCAAAGTTGGCATCGATGAACTCCTTGGTATAGCCGAGCAGGGCGCCGTTCAGATAGATGTTCTCGCGGGCGGTCAGCTCGGGGTCAAAGCCGGCACCAAGCTCAATCAGCGGCGCGATGTTACCGTGCACCTTAACGCTACCCTCGCTAGGCTCAAGCACGCCAGCGATAATCTTGAGCATCGTAGACTTGCCGGAGCCATTGGTGCCAACCAAACCGACAACTTCGCCGCGATGAATATCGAACGAGATGTGCTTAAGCGCCCTAAACTCCTCAAAGAACAGCTCGTGCTTGGCAAGCTTGATGAAGTACTCCTTGAGGTTGGTCAGCGACTCGGACGCCATGTTAAAGATCATGGTGACGTCGTCGACCTCGACAGCCAGAGGCTGCTCGCTGTAATCAACAACAGATTCAGTCATCACAGCACTCCTTAGATGTAGAGGATGAACTTGCGCTCGGACTTATGGAACACGGTGTAGCCAATAGCAAGCGCGAGAACCGCCCAAGCGACGCACATACCAAGCGTCAAGAACGAAGGCATGGTCTGGAACAGGAAGATGTCACGCATAAACTGCAGGTAGTTGTACATGGGGTTCGCATACATCAAGATACGCACGAGATGCGGCATTTGCGCAATAAAGTCAGTCGTCCAGAAGATGGGCGTAATGTAGGTCCATGCCGTGATGACGACGCTCCACAGATGCATGACATCGCGGAAAAAGACCGTGAGTGCGGAGAGCATCATGCCCAGGCCCATGCAGAAACACATAAGCAGCAGCAGGCAAACCGGCAGCAGAATCAGGTGCCAAGAAGGCATAACACGGAACCACAGCATAACAATAGCTACGGCGACCAGCGAGAAGCCAAAGTTCACGAGTGAGAAAAGCACCTTCTGCACCGGGAAGACCCAGCGGTGCACCTTAACTTTCTTGAGCAGCGGAGCCGCACCCACAATCGACGTCAGCGCCTGGTTCGTAGACTCGGACATGACGGCAAAGGTAACGTTACCTACGATCAAATACAGCGGGTACATCTCGGGCGTAATTGAGCCATTGCGGCCCTGGGCAAAAATCGTCGAGAACACGATGGCCATGACGATCATCATCAGCAGCGGGTTGAGCACCGACCATGCGACGCCCAAAACGCTACGGCGATACTTGATCTTAAAATCCTTGGTAACCAGCTGACGAAGGATAAACGCGTCCTTCTCAAATTCGTTCTTAGCAAACGTCGCAGGCAGACTGCGAGTTTCTTGTTGCTTTGTCTGATCCGACACGGATGCAACTCCTTTACTCGTAATCGTTGACAAACGAACAGTATAGACCCGACGGCCATGTAAACGATTCGCGCAACAAAACTGGAGAACTAACCCACATCTTAGGATGCCAAGCCCAAACGGCTATACTTTCAAGGATCGAATGTATAAGGAGCATTGAGTGAATTCTGAATCCATCGCCGTCATCATCCCCTGCTACAACGAAGCGCTCACGATTGGTAAGGTCATCGACGACTTTCACCGCGAGCTTCCGCAGGCGACGGTCTATGTCTATGACAATAACTCGTCGGACGATACCTCACGCATCGCCACCGAGCACGGCGCCACGGTGCGTTTTGAGTCGCGTCAGGGAAAGGGCAACGTGTGCCGTCAGATGTTTCGCGACATCGATGCCAATTGTTACCTGATGGTCGACGGCGATGACACCTACCCCGCCGAGGCGGCCAAAGCCCTCTGCGAGCCCATCCTCAACGGCACGGCCGACATGACCGTGGGCGACCGTCTTTCCAACGGCACCTATGCCGAAGAAAACAAGCGCGCATTCCACGGCTTTGGTAATAATTTGGTCCGCGCCATGATCAAGTGGATCTATGGCTACAGCTTCGATGACGTCATGACCGGCTACCGCGCCATGAGCCGCCCGTTCGTTAAAACCTTCCCTGTGCTTTCCGAGGGCTTTCAGATCGAAACCGAGCTCTCAATCCACGCCGTCGACCACCGCTGGCGCATCAAAGATGTGCCCATCGAGTACCGCGACCGTCCGGAAGGCTCCGAGTCCAAGCTCAATACCATGAGCGACGGCATTAAGGTCGTCGCCATGATCGGCACTCTGTTCAAGGACTACCGCCCGCTGAAGTTCTTCAGCCTCGTCGCGCTTCTGTTTGCGGTGATCGGCCTCACCCTGGGCATGCCCATCGTTGTCGAGTATTTCCATACCGGCCTCGTTCCGCGCTTCCCCACCGCCATGCTCGCCGCGTCGTTTATGTTCCTGTGCGGCCTGAGCCTTGCAACCGGATTCATCCTCGATTCCGTGGCAAAGGTCGAAAAAAAGCAGTGGGAGGTCAACGTGTACAGCAAATACGCCTATGACAACCAGCCCGGCCAACCCACTTCCAAGCCTAGCGAGAGGTAAACCACCATGCCGCTCATCTCCATCGTCGTGCCGTGCTACAACGAGCAGGAATCACTTCCGATCTTTCTCAAAGAGCTCGATGGCGTCGTTCGCATCATGACCCGGCAAGACCCCGGCATCTCCTTTGAGGCAGCCCTCATCGACGATGGCTCGACAGACAAAACGCTCGCCGTCATGAAAGCAGAAGCCGCGGCGGCGCATCCATACGCCATCCGCTGGCACTCTTTCTCGCGCAACTTTGGCAAGGAGGCGGCACTATTCGCCGGACTCCAGCACGTAAAGGGCGACTATGTCGCCACCATGGATGCCGACATGCAGGACCCGCCCTCGCTCCTGCCGCAGATGTACGAGATCTTGCAGACCGAAAACTACGATAACGTCGCCACACGCAGGACCACCCGCGAAGGCGAGCCTCCCATCAGGTCGTTCTGCGCCCGCATGTTCTACAAAATTATCAACCGCATTTCCAAGGCCGACATCGTCGACGGAGCGCGCGATTTTAGGCTCATGAAGCGACCCATGGTCAACGCCATCATCTCCATGGGCGAATACAACCGATTCTCCAAGGGCATTTACGGCTGGGTCGGCTTCAAGACCAAATGGCTCCCCTACATAAACGTCAACCGCGTGGCCGGCGAGACCAAATGGAGCTTTTGGTCGCTGCTCCTCTATTCCATCGACGGCATCGTCGCGTTTTCCACGGCGCCGCTCTCCCTCGCCGCCCTCACGGGTATCGTCTTCTGTCTCATCGCCATCCTGGGATTTATCGTCATCCTGGTCAAAACGCTTGTTTGGGGCGACCCCGTCGGCGGATGGCCCTCCCTTGCCTGCCTCATTACGCTGTTTGGCGGCATGCAGCTCCTGTGTCTGGGAATCATTGGCGAATACCTGGCAAAAGCCTACTTGGAAACCAAGCAACGTCCCATCTATATCATTCGAGAATCCAACGAGGAATCTGATGACACGGCCCAATAACAACACGCTCAAGAATGTGGCGTTCTACGCCGCCTGCTTCGCGTTTTCCGTCGCACTCTTTGTCGCACTTGCAGCAGCGGGGCATGTCTACCCCTTTGGCGACAACTCGTTTCTCACCAACGATCTCAAATACCAATACATCGACTTCTTCGCGTGGTTTCGCCGCGTCCTTTTAGGCGAGGCAAACCTTCGCTATTCCTTCTCGCAGGGACTCGGCATGAACACATGGGGGCTCTATAGTTACTACCTCGCCAGCCCCTTCAACCTGTTCTGCGTGCTGTTTCCCGCAGACAAGCTGACGCTCTTTGTATTCGTCATCAGCGCACTCAAGCTTGGCTGTATCCACATTAGCAGCGCTTGGTATGTGCAAAAGCGCTTTGGCTTATCCAAGCCCGCGACATTCCTGCTTTCCGCGTCATTCACGTTTTGCAGCTGGACCATCAGCAACCTGCGTAACCCGCTCTGGATCGATTGCCTGATTCTGCTTCCCGTTTGTGCCTACGGTTGTTACGAGCTCATCCGCAAGCAGCGCATGGCGCGCCTTGTCATCGCTACGGCGCTTAACGTCATGTTCTGCTGGTACACGGCCTATATCAGCATTCTGTTCCTCTGCATCTTTGTACTGGTCGAATTTGCCGATTACGTTGCCGAGCAGGGCTTTAGCTGGAAGCTCATGCTCGACCGAGCGCTTCGATTCGCGGGCGCCATCGTGCTCGGGCTGCTTCTGTCCGCCTGGACCTTTTTGCCAACCATCCTTGCCATGTCCAAGGGCGGCCCCGTCTTGGCCCTCGGACCGCTGCTAAAAACCAGCCTCAACTCGCTCATCAGGGGCTTTCTCCCCGGCATGTGGGTGAACAACGATAGTACACCGCAGTTCTATTGCGGCGTCATCATGATGCTGCTCGCGGTGAGCCTGCTGTTCAACCGCGCGGTTTCGATCAAGACGCGCATCGCAACGCTCGTCGTCACGATAATCCTGGTCGCCAGCTCCGTTTTGAGCCCGCTCGAGTACATCTGGTGCGGCATGCGCGTGCCCAACGGGTTCTACTCGCGCACGGCTTTTTTGCTGAGCTTCTTTGCGCTATGGGCAGCGGGCTATGCCCTGCAGACGCTCAAGGACCACCCCAAATTGTGCCGAGTATCTCGTCCGGCAGTCATCCTACCCCTCTTGGCACTCACGACCATTGAGCTCTTTGCCAACGCCCATAGCATGTGGAACCAGCTGTACGTAGGCTATTCCGAGAACAACAACAGTGTCTACTTCGCCACCGCAACAAGCACTGTCAAGGCGATTCAGGACGACGACCCAACGCCGTTCTATCGCATTGACCGCACGACCACGCGTGCCGATAGCGCCGCACTCAACGAAGGCCTGGCGCTCGGGTACGATCAGCTGTCTTCGTATTCGTCTGTCAACAACCCACAGGCCATCGCGCTGCTCAACTCCCTTGGCTACAGCAGCGTGGGCGAGTTTTCGACTCGCTATGCCGAGCCGATTCTGGCTGTCGACGCGCTGCTGGGGGTCAAGTACACCATCATCGAACAAGCGCCCGCAGGATACGTGGCAATACCGGAGCCAGGCGACACAGCAAGCGCCGCGTACGGGAACCCCTATGCGCTCAACCTTGGTATCGCGGCCTCTAAAGACATTCAAAACTGCACGCTGGAGGGCGAGAACCCCTTCGAGATGCAAAACGACCTGTATAGCAAAATCCTCGGCCACAACGTTGAGCTCTACACCGAGATTAACGCCACGAAAACGGCGGACAGCCAGGACGCAAAGCAATGGAGCGTCACCGTGCCGGCAGGATCAATCGGCCATCTCTATATCAACAAAGATGCGAATGCCGGCAGCTATTGGCCCGTCGCCCTCACCATCGACCAACGAACGATAAATAACGAAGCTTGGCGATTCGATAACAATATCCGCCAGATTGCAGATGCATCGGATGGTCCAAGCTCGCATACGGTATCGCTGGAGGTCGCAGAAGGCTATTCCGATATGCCCCAAAGCAATGAACCGGTCTTTTACGCGCTCAATCTGGAAGTCTTTAAGCAGATTATCGACGAACTTAAGACGAGCGAGTTTGTTCCGGCGGTTTTCGAGGACGGCATGGTCGAGGGCGAGTATACCGCCGAGAATGACTGTAACTTGTTGCTGAGTGTCCCGTACGATGACGGCTGGAGCGTAACGATTAACGGAGCCGTCGCAGAACTAACCCCCGCCGCCGACAAGGGCATGTCGTGCCTGAGAGTACAGAAAGGCACGAATAAGATCGTAATGACCTATAAGACCCCGGGCGCATTTGCGGGGCTTGCGGTGAGTTTGGCGACCGCCGTTGCCCTTGTTACAGCGGGGCTATTCGCCAGACACAAGAAAAGCCGCCGTTAACGAACGGCGGCTTTTACTCTCGCAAGCAAATTAAATAGAGACTAGAGCGTCTTGAGGTACTCCCCCAGCTCTTCCTCCCAGTCGGGCATGTGGAAGCCCACCGACTCGAGTTTGGACAGGTCGAGCGCGGAATGGACCGGGCGCGGGGCGACGGGGCCCTCGGCGCCGGCGTAGTAGTCGGCGGTGCTGACCGGCACGACCCTCTCGCCGTTGCCGTTGGCGGACTCGAAGACGGCGCGGGCGATGTCGGCCCAGCTCTTCACGGCGCCGGAGCCGGTGCAGTTATAGGTTCCGTAGGGGGCGTGTGTCCCCAGCACGTGGAAGATGGCCTGCGCCATGTCGCGCGAGAAGGTCAGGCGTCCCAGTTGGTCGTCCACGACGGTGACCTGCTCCAGCTTGTCCTCGGGGTCGACGACGCGGTCGGAGAGCGCCTTCATGGTCATGACGAAGTTGTGTCCCTCGCCGATGACCCAGGAGCTGCGCATGATGTAGTGGCGCGGGCAGCCGGCAACGGCGATGTCGCCGGCGGCCTTGGTCTGGCCGTAGACGGAAAGCGGGCTGAGGGGCTCCTCCTCGTCGTGCACCTCCGCGGTGCCGTCGAAGACGTAGTCGGAGGACACGTGGACCAGGGTGATACCGTGCTCGGCGCAGGTTCGGGCGAGGAGCGCCGGCCCGGTCGCGTTGGCCTTCCAGGCGATGGCGCGGCCCTCGGGGGTCTCGGCTTTATCCACCGCCGTGTAGGCGCCGCAGTTGATGACGGTGCCGTAGAGCGACCAGTCGTATTGGGAGTAGGCGTCCGGGTCGGACATGTCGAAGGTGTCGATGTCGCAGAAGTCGAAGTCCTTCGCCACGCCGCGCTCCTCCGCCAGCCTGCGCACCGCATGGCCCAGCTGGCCGTTGCAGCCGGTGACGAGGGTGCGCTTCGGAGCCATCGGGACGACGTCCCTGAGGTACGGGTGGTTGAGGTCGGCCTCGGAGACGGTGGCCTGGTCCAGCGGGATCGGCCACTCAATGGCGAGCTCGGGGTCGGCGAGGTTCACGAAGGTGTACGTCTTCTTGAGTTCCAGCGACCAGTGGGCGTCCACCAGGTAGGTGTAGGCGGTGCCGTCCTCCAGCGCCTGGAAGGAGTTGCCCACCCCGCGCGGGACGTAGATGGCCTTGGACGGGTCCAGCACGGTCGTGTAGACCTTGCCGTAGGTGGCGCTGCCCTCGCGCAGGTCCACCCAGGCGCCGAAGACCGAGCCGCGGGCGACGGAGATGAACTTGTCCCAGGGCTCGGCGTGGATGCCGCGGGTGACGCCGCGGCTGTCGTTGTAGGAGATGTTGTTCTGGACGACGCGGAGGTCCGGGATGCCCAGGGCGGTCATCTTGGCGCGCTGCCAGTTCTCCTTGAACCAGCCGCGCGAGTCGCCGTGGACGGCGAGGTCGACGACCTTGAGGCCCTCGATTCCGGTCTCGGCGACGGAGAGGTCCTTCTCGAATGCGATGTCTGCCATGTGGGAAAAGCTCCTATCGAAGAGGTTGTATAACCGGGGGCGCCCGCGCGGGGACGCAGGATCATCCCCATGCCCTGCGGCCCCGCGCGGGCACCCCGCGGTGCGCTTCGCCGGGGTCCGGCCTACTGCCCCTGGGCGCGGTAGCGCGCCTCGGTGGCCTCCTTGGCGGGGCGCCACCAGGACTCGTTGGCGACGTACCAGTCGATGGTCTGCCTCAGGCCCCCGGCGAAGTCGGTGTGCGCCGGCCTCCAGCCCAGCTCGCGCTGGAGCTTGGTGGAGTCGATGGCGTAGCGGCGGTCGTGGCCGGGGCGGTCGGCGACCCAGTCGAAGTCCTCGGGGTCCTTCCCCATCGCCTCCAGGATCATGCGCAGGACCGTGATGTTGTTCTTCTCGCCGTCGGCGCCGATGAGGTAGGTCTCCCCCATGCGGCCCTTGGTGAGGATGTCCCAGACGGCCGAGGAGTGGTCCTCGGTGTGGATCCAGTCGCGGACGTTCTCGCCCCTCCCGTAGAGCTTGGGGCGCACGCCGTCGACGATGTTGGTGATCTGCCTGGGGATGAACTTCTCCACGTGCTGGTAGGGGCCGTAGTTGTTGGAGCAGTTGGAGATCGTGGTGCGAAGCCCGTAGGTGCGGGTCCACGCTCGGACGAGCATGTCGGAGGAAGCCTTGGTCGAGCTGTACGGAGAGGACGGCTTATAGGGCGTCTCCTCGGTGAACTTCGCCGGGTCGTCGAGCGCCAGGTCGCCGTAGACCTCGTCGGTGGAGACGTGGTGGTAGCGGACGCCGTACTTGCGGACGGCCTCCAGGAGGCGGAAGGTGCCCTCGACGTTGGTGCGCAGGAAGGGCTCGGGGTCCGCGATGGAGTTGTCGTTGTGGCTCTCGGCGGCGTAGTGCACGATCGCGTCGTGGCCCGGGACGATGCGGTCCAGCAGCTCCGCGTCGCAGATGTCGCCCACGACGAGCTCCACGCGGTCGGCGGGCAGGCCCGCGATGTTCTCGGGGTTGCCCGCGTAGGTCAGCTTGTCCAGGACGGTGACGTGGACGCCCGGGTGGTTGTTCACGACGTAGTGCACGAAGTTGCTGCCGATGAAGCCGCAGCCGCCCGTGACGATGATGTTCTTAGGTTCAAAAATCTCAGACATGAAAATCCAATCTGAAGCAAGTACAGCTTCTTTAGTATGCCGCAGGAAGTGACGCCGCGGCACTATTCAACAAAACTATCGGACATTTCGGCATGCGATAAGAGCCATGACCTTCGCAGAATTACTTCCCCTACAAAACGCCTCCGGAATGCAGTCTTTGTCGTACCGGAAGACCGAATTCCCAGTTTTATCACGTAAGTACTTATAGAAGAAATCCTCCCAGCTTTTAAACTTCTCACTGTTTACAACGGCTTCTGGGGTTTCCAAAACCGTCTTAACATCTAGCCCTGAAATTACGCCGGAGCTCAGCAGAAGCCACTCGAATGACTCGGGAAGACAAACCGTAACAGTATCGCGGTGAATGTCTTGCAGCTTAAGGACGCGGTCCGCATAGCACCCAAATGCCGCCCCGTCCGCGACAACAAACACGCGATCGTCGAGATGCTGATCCAACCAGCCCAAAATCGCGCTGTTCGTCATGGCCGAAGTACAGGTAAGCTCACTGTCAGCAAAATGCCGTTTAAAGAACTGGAAACCAGACTTACTGTCCTCGCATAGAAGGATAGAAAAGTCCTGTTTTGGCGCCGACCGGGAAATAGCATAACGATGATTCCCGCGATCTTGATAAACAGGGACGAAAGAATGGTATTTTCCGCTCGTCTTAATCTTGTAAATCTCATCCACGCTATACGGAAGATTGGGGAAATCAGCCCTTGAGATCAGCACGAAATAATTCGAGGAATACAGCACATGATGGGCAAACTCATCAGAATGGATCTCTTTTAAGCCCTCATCGACAAATACAATCGAGTCATGAACGGACGAAAGCTGGTTTCGCCAATCATAATCGGTCAGGGCGACACAGGGACAATCGCATTGCAAGGAAACACCCGACTGCTCGCCCGTTCGCATGTAGTCTGCGACCATGTCAAACAGCGTCGTCTTACCCGTGCCGCTATCGCCACGCACAATAGTGATGTTCCGCTTGATGGTAAATGTGTACTTGGTTCCCCTACGGCGGGAAATCTTAACAAGATGCGAACCGTTCATAAGCAGCACCTACAGATACGGAATCGACTCGTGAATCAATTCGGCCATGTTATGAACGATTCGGCCGCTGTTCACGACTTTGATTTTAAAATCCTCGCGGCCAAAGTCCATCACATGATAGAGATTCACAACGAGCTTGCGGTCTTTCGCCATGTCAAGAATCCACTTGGCACAGTTGTCACCACAGGTAGAGGCGTTAAAAATATGCTTACGATCAAATCTCATAAGCAGCAGCGTTTTCACGCCACCAGAAAGCTGGAGTGGGGAGATGGATCCAAGCACGGGGCTTTCGATGACGTTTTCGGAGACAACATCCGATCGATCGACATCTTTAATTATCGAGACTGCATAGGGATCCGTAATCCAAGTAGACCGGTAAGAGTTTTTGAAATATGTCGCTGTGTTGTAAATCGCTTCTGGCATATCGCCAAAGTAGACGCTTAACACATCCACTCCCAATCATATTATCTTTATGGTCAACGTAATCATAACGAAAGGGGCCACCAGATAAACGGTGACCCCTAAAAGAAAACAAGCTGGCGCTAGTACTCGCGCGGGCTGTTGACGATCTCGCCGGCGGCGACCTTCTTCAGGTGCTGCCCGTAGACCGACTTGCCGTAGGCCTCGGCGGCCTGCCTGAGCCCCT